>Ga0302288_1000368_pt1 | contig 37420 bp, 34 predicted proteins | sample III_Fen_N1_1_FD_194549 | JGI IMG/M metagenome (GOLD analysis project Ga0302288, IMG submission 194549) | Peat permafrost microbial communities from Stordalen Mire near Abisko, Sweden - III_Fen_N1_1 | ecosystem: Environmental > Terrestrial > Soil > Wetlands > Permafrost | place: Sweden: Abisko...
ACTGGTATGTTTCAAGTCCAGTTGGGAATGCTACAAGTGCTACTATTATCGATGAAGTTGGCAGTAAATTATGGAATTATAATGAAACTACTCCTGCATGGGACGAGATTACTAGTAACACAACAACACTCAACGAAATGGTTGGATATGTTGTGAACAAGGCTTCTAATGGTGTTGTTTCGTTTACTGGTGATTGGTATAATAATGGTGACATGACAATTAACCAATTGAGTAGAACCATTGCATCTGGAACCAAACGTGGCTTCCACCTTATTGGTAATCCTTATCCTTCGTGTGTAAACTGGAAATCAGCCGTTGATGGTCTGTTTACTTCAAATCTTGAACCTACTATTTGGTATCGCAGTAAAAATGGAGCTGACTACGTTTTCGATACATATAATGCTACAGACAATGTTGGAACACACAATTACGGTGGTACTGATGTTACTGGTATTATTCCTCCATTGCAAGCGTTTTGGGTACGTGTTGATGCAGATAATGTTGAAGGTTCTGTGACTTTTAATAATGTTATGCGAAGCCATCCTATAGTGGGCAATAAACTAAAGGCTAATGCTAGTACTAATGATGTTGTTCGTATTCAGATTGCTAATGGCAGTAAGACAGATGAGGCAATCATTGTATTTAACTCGAATGCCGCAAATGGTTACGATGCTTGGGATTCGCAAAAAATGTTTACCGAAAGTGCAGACGTACCACAAATATACACCACTGCCGATACTGAGAAAGTTGTAATCAACGGACTTGAGTCAATAAATACAAATAGCAATATACCACTTGGCTTTAAAACTTCAAAAGCAGGTACATTTACCATTTCGGCAACTGAAATAAATGGAGTTGACGTTGTTGTTTTAGAAGACAAACTATTGAACAAAACACAAGACTTGACTGGTTCAGCAAGCTACACTTTCACTTCTGACAATGTTGACAATTCGAGTCGTTTTGCAATTCGCCTAAAAGCTAATTCAGTAACAGATGTTCCTGAAGCTTTGAAATCGACAATTGCTATTGTTGCTCAAAACCAATCAATAGTAGTTAAAACAAGCGAAACATCGGGAACGATAAACGTGTACGATTTACTTGGTAGAGTTGTAATCACAAAAGCTATTGAAGGAACTAAAACAGTACTTGAAGCACCTGTTGGTGTTTATTTTGTAAAGGCACAAACTGCTACAAACATTGAAACAAAGAAATTAGTAATTGAATAATTAACTATAAACAAATGAAAAAACGCACATATAAAAAACCAGAAGTAAAATCGATACGAATCGATAATCAAATATCAATGGTAATGATGTCGGAAGTTCCACCTAATGGACCAAATGAACCTCAGAGCATATATCAAACAAATTCAATCGATCCTTATAAGATTTCAAGAGGATAAGAAATAATAGTTAATAATTAATTGAAAGCCACGTTATATCATAGTATTTAACGTGGCTTTTTAAATCAACAATATCTACACAATAACTTTTGCCCAGAAATGATCCCCCAATATTGATTTTGTTTCAACTCTCGGTATTTCCCAAATACTCGAATCGCTGTTCGTCCTTTTAACATTCCTACTAAATCTGATATTGACACTTTCAGGAGTACTTTCACCAGTAAGTGAACATGATATTTTTTTACCGTTCAAAATTCTATAACTATATTTGGGTGTCAAAACATTGTGGTAAGTACACTGCGGTATGTGCCATTTTCATAAATCGACTCATGATTAATCCTTTATTTCATAGTGGGAACAACTTCCGAAAGATAATCATGAGCCATTTTACCGGCATACCCTTAAAATGACTCTGACCACATTCAGAGAACGTGGATTTCAAGTACTGATTAAAAATACTTCTATCACTAAGCATACATATACGAAACGATTAACTATGCCAAAGAAGTTAAAGTGCTCGAAGCTATGGTAATTGAAGATCTCCAACCATTCAACAGCAAAGGATACAACCAAAAACCAAGATAAGTTTGTAAAGGAATTTATTTTCTCGTAACCATTGATTCGAGCTTCATACCCACACAATACCTTTCTGGTTTAAGAGTAAATGCCCCCATCTGTTTTTTACCTTTTGTATTAGGTAATGAAATGACGGCCCGAACATTACTATTTTGTTTTACCTGAAACTCTATAACTTGTGCGGTATCGTTTAGAATATTGTTGTAAATAAGGGTTCCATTATCTTTATCGAAAAGTGTGATGTATGCCTTATAACTGAATGATGTAACCAATGACATTTTATAGTCCTTATTTTGAATCAATTCAAAAGGTATTTCAAACGATTCATCAGTTGCAATCAATTTGCTCATGCAAGCATCAGGTACAATAGTATAGCTATTGTTAAGAACTACAACACCATTTTTATTCCAATAATCTCTACAGTCTTGCGAAAATGATGTTATACTTAAAAATAGGAACAGAAATAATATATTAAATTGCTTCATATCAATCTTTTAATAAAAAACATCATCGTATTCATGATGTTGCCTAAATTTACGTCACCTGAAGTTCTTTGTTTATGAAAAGAAGATAAAAACTATGCAGAACTTATCAACAACCTATCGTGTTGAATCAGAGAATTTATGTGTTTTGAAGCGACATTTATTAACGAGTTGTAAACAATTTCGAGTCACTCATATTTTCAGAAATAACGAGCATTAACAGATATTTTCACAAAATCAATGATGATGGAATGTTTCTCTCATATTATAATAATGTAGGTATGTTTCTTTAGAAATGTGATTGTGCCAATGTACTGTGAGCATTGCGATACCTATAATACCGATAAAAATAAAAAAACCAGCAGGATGGAAAGAATGTATTTCACCTGTTTTGAAAAAGAATAAAACACTCATCAACGAACTAATCGGAAGAAATCCTTCAACCCCTGAAGGTCTTTGATAAAAAGCTGAAACTCCATTGCTTGCTAAATAGGAAACAAACAGTGAAAACGCTATACCTATCCAGATACATAATACCATGAATAGTAGTTGAATACTAATTCGAAATCGTTGAATTGATTTATCTTTTTTTGCTTTAAAGTTCATAAATGTTTATACTTTTAGAATTACAAAAATAACTGTAAAGTCAAAAAAGCACTGTAACAAATGTTACAAAACAAAGAAATTATAAAACAATAAGTATCTTTGAAAAGTAATATTTTCAAAAAATGAATTCAATAGATATACTGACCAAAGCTTTTGATAAAAACAAATCGGTAAATTATGTTATAAAACAAGATAACCGAAGAGAAAAACGCATTCGATCATTGATAGAATATAGTTTTAACAATACTTTGCGTTTTGGCAAAATATTTTCTATCGACAATAAAGCATATGCTTATGTTAGTTTTCCCCATCAATATAAAACAGATATTTTTGCTACTATCAAACTTATTTTTTCATCGCTTGGCTTCAGGAATATTAAAAGAGTATTACGATTCAAGTCACAATTGAAAAAGTATTATCCGAAAGAATTTGTATATCTCGATTTTATTGGAATTGATCCATTGTTTCAAGGACAAGGTATAGGATCTACTTTGGTGCAAGAAATTATAGCATTTGCGAAACAACAAAATCTACCACTCTATCTCGAAACTTCAACTGTTGAAAATATAGCATTTTACAAAAAGAATGGCTTTGAACAATATGGGGAATTACAGTTAGAATATCCATTGTTTTTGTTTAGAATAAATGAAGAAAAAATATAAACGAAAAATAAAGATACAATTATGACATTTACAGATTGGATAGGTTCTTTGGGAGTTTCGATATTACTTCTTGCCTATTTTCTAAACCTTAGAGATATTCTCAAAAAAGAAAGTTTAATCTATCTTTTTCTCAATGTTGTAGGAGCCGGTTTGGCTTGTATGGCATCGATACTATTAAAATATGTACCGTTTATTATTCTCGAAATTTGTTGGACAATGATTTCAACAATAAGCTTAATAACAGTTATAAGACGCAGAAAACACGTTGATTAAACAGTTAATAAAACAAATTGTCGTTTAATGCCACATTAAAAAAAGGTTTTGGACTTCTCACCTTTTGACCTGGTCTGCTTAAGCAAGGAGTTCCGTCCTTCTGTAACATAGGATAATGAACATTTTTATAACCAACCCATCGTTCAGGCACAAAATACATGTCGTGAACTATTTTGTTTTGCAAAATTTGACGTACTTGTTCTGCATCAATTCCAACCATAACTTTAGCCATTTGAGGTGAAACAACAGAATAAGCCCGCTCAGCTTGAAAACACAATATGCCAACAGAATTTTTTCCCCAAGCAGCTTTACTTAAATCTTTATAACCAAATCGCGAATGATAAATTGTATCGTTTGTGACCTTTACAGCTTTGGAGTCGAAGCTATCGCCTGTCCATAACACGGCTTTAATGGAATAAGTATACACATTTTCGATATAAGATATAATTGCTGCAGCTGTTCTATAACGGTCTTGTTTTGTAAGAGCAAGAATATCATTTTCAGTTAAAAACCTATAATGTCGTGTTTGAAAACCAAAAATTCCAGTTGCTTGACTAGTTCCAGCTTTATCGTGATAGAGATTATAGGAATATGCAAACGAAAACTTTCGTCCCGTTTGATTAGACAATAAATCTATTGGTGAGATATTAATACTATCCTTTTTACCAAATGGAAGAATAATCCCAATACCAAGTTGTAATTCAGGTCCACATTTTTTTGTTCCATAACTTCTAAGGTTATAGGTCAGACCTGCCCGAGCGTTACATTGTATATATGGATTATAAACTTGAGGAAGAAAAAAAACACCAATTCTATCAATAGTTGTTCCTAGGTTGGATGTAATTCCAAAAGAAAATGAAACCTGTGACAAAACAACATTTAAGTATGAACTGAAAAGCGCCAAAAATATAATATGTAACTTTTTAAAATTCAATCCAATAAACCATTAATTTATTTTATCGTTATTCCACGTAATTGTTAATTACCTACTTACAAAAATATAGTTTTATTATTTGAAAATAACTATATGTTATGTACTTTTGGGTCAAATATTATAAAAGTAGGGCAATTGAAAGTAAGTAGCAAATTATATAGTACGTTTATTATTCTGTTATTTATTATTCTTATTTTAGGATATGCAGGATTTTTGGTTCAACGAACCTTAAATTCGAACTTCCAAAAATATGCAGGTAAAATCCTTCCGAATGCCATTGAAGCAATCAAAATGAGAGCTGAAATGGAACGTGTTGCCGAATATTCTAAACTTTACGAAATAACCGGTAATGGCGAAAATCGTTGGAAAGCTTGGAACGCAATAAATGGATTACAAAGAGACATTAGCTCGTATACTATTAGTAGCGAAGGACATATAAATGACTCAACATTGAAAAACATTCATTCAAATGTTAGCTTATTTATTCAATATTCAAGTTCATTTTTAAAAACAGACAAAAGCCAAAATCCTGATTCGTATGAAGAGTTGAAAAACTTAATGAATATACAACAATTAAGAATTGCCTATACACTTAAGGTTTTAATTGATAAAGATGTTTTAAGCACTAAAGAAACAGAAAGAATTTTGGGTGAAAAAACAAGAACATCACTTTTATTAATAATTTGTGCAATTGGGTTAGCCTTAATAGTCTTTATATTGGCCGTATTAGTAACCTATTTATCTATATTAAAACCTATTAAGAGTTTAACCGAAACAGCAAAAATAATAGGAGACGGAAACATTGAAGGAACGATTGAAGATTCAATTTTACTAAAGGATGATGAAATAGGAATACTAGCCCGATCTTTTAGAAAAATGGTAAATCACCTCGTTGAAGTATTTGAATCGAGAAACGAATTAAATACCGAAGTAAATGAAGAGATTGAGAAAAAAAGCCAAATGATCGAATATAACGATAAATTATTAAAGTCAAAAGTAGAACCTTGTCATCTTGAACAATTAGCACTATTAACAACCTATTCAGACAATCTGATTCAACCAATAAATGGTATTCTAGGTTTTGTTGAACTACTTAACCAAACATCGCTTTCACCAGAAAAAAAAGAGTTTTTCATTTCCCAAATTAGAAATAATGCAATGTCACTTTCTCAGTTAATTGAGGATATGTCAGATCTAGCAAAAATTGAAATGGGTAAATTTAAAATTGGTAAATCGTCATTTCTTGCTATTGAATTAATTTCAGAGATGATAAAACTAGCTGAAACCGAAAAATTAAAAGTACACAAGAATGAAATTATAATTATATCAAAACTAGATTCGTCAATCAATGAATTGTATACCGATAAATATCGAATCAAACAAATATTTAAAAAACTGATAGATAATGCAATACAACATACAACGAAAGGACAAATTGAAATTGGTTACAAACAATTACAAAAAGAAAAAAAGATACTTTTTCATATAAAAGATACTGGACATGGAGTTCCATCGCATATCAGACACACAATATTTAATAAACAAAAAAGTCAACCAAACAATCTCGACAATAATCAAATAGGATTTAGTTTAGCTGTTTGTAAAGGTATATTACAAGAAATGGATGGAGAAATTTGGATGGAATCGACTGAAGGAGAAGGTACAACTGTATTTTTCACAATTAAAATAGAAACAAAACATAAATCAGATGAACCAATAACAAGTTCGAACATCGATTGGAATAATAAAACGATACTTGTAGTTGACGATGAAGAAATAAATAAAGTTTTGATAAACGAATGTTTAGAAAACACAAAGGCGAAACTTCTTTTTGCAAAAAATGGAAAAGAAGCCGTTTATCTCTTTTCTACAACGCCTAAAATCGACCTCATATTAATGGACTTAAAAATGCCGGAAATGGATGGTTATAAAGCTACTGAAATAATTAAAATTCAAAATAAAGACATTCCAATTATTGCTAATACAGCTTATGCAATGCTTTATGAACGCGATAGTTGTTTGGAACATGGTTTTGATGATTATATAGCAAAACCATTTAGTGTTTCTGATTTAATAACAGTAATTAACAAACATTTAAAATAATAGTAACAATGATTCAACGGATTCAAAGTATTTATCTTTTCATCGCTTCAGTATTATTATTTGTAACAACATTACTTCCTATTTCACATTTAGTTGATCCCTCAAGTCATAGTCAAGTAACTATTTATGCATTAAAGATTGTTACGGCCGAAAAAGTATCTCACCCTTTTTCGATAATAAGTACTGGGATTCTTATATATACATCAATAATCATAGGATTTATTACCATAATGCTTTTCAAAAGAAGAAAACTTCAAATACTTATTACATCATTATTAATGGTATTTACTTTTCTTATTTGTAATTTCATCGTTGCGAATAGTTTTATGTTACTACCAACATCGCAAGCATTAATGTCATTTGAATATATCTCAATATTTCCATTAATAGCCTTAATATTATTTTTTTTAGCATTCAAGGCAATAAAAAAAGATGATAAACTCGTTAAATCACTCGATAGAATTAGATAAAATATATTTTTATAAAACTTAAAACTATGAAACGAACAGTAAAACCTTTATTATTAGCATTAGGATGTCTATTTATTTTCAGTGTCACACAAGCAGTTGGGAAAAGTGTATCGAAAGCAAAACCCAAAAGTGGTAATGGATATAAGATCCATATAAAAATCAATGGATTAAAAGACACAACAATGCTCCTTGGGCATCATTTTGGTGGGAAAAAATATGTTGTTGATACCATAAGACTAAATTCAAAAGGTGAAGGTACTTTTACCGGCGATACACTACTTGAAGGAGGAATCTATTTGGTTATTACACCAGCAATGAATTATTTTGAAGTTATAGTAGATAAAGATCAAGATTTTTCTCTGTCTACAGACACTGTTGATTTAATTAAAAACTTAAAAATAGATGGTTCAGAAGAAAATACTGTTTTTAATGATTATCAAAACTTTATGGTTGATAATCAAAAGAAAGCAGCAGCAGAAAAGAAGAAATACGATTTCTTTAAGAAAATGATTGATTCAACGGGAAACCCTAATATAAATAAAAAAGCATTTCAAGATTCACTAGCCCAAAAGAAAGCAGAATTAGCAAAACTCGATACAATTGTAAAAAACAAATGGAATTATATAAATACAACCTACCCAACATCGCTTCTTGCTTCTGTGTTAAAAGCAATGAAAGAAGTTGAAGTTCCTCCATTCCCTAAAAACGATAAAGGACAAATAATTGATTCTTCGTTCCAATATAAATATTATAGAACCCATTATTTCGATAATATCGATTTTAATGATTCAAGACTTTTACGTACCCCAATCTTAGAAAGCAAAATTGACGAATATTTTGATAAAGTTTGTTACCCTCCTATTCCCGATACACTTTGTAAAGAAGTTGATAAAGTTGTGAATTTATCAAAAGGGAACTATAAAATGTATCGATATGTTGTTCAATATTTATTCAACAAATACAATAATCCCAAAATCATGGGAATGGATAGAGTATTTGTCTATATCTCTGATAAATACTACTTATCGGGATTAGCAACTTGGGCACAGTCTGATACAGCATTTATGAAAAGTATAAAAGATAGAGTTTTACATGTCCGTAATAATTTAATTGGAGAAAAAGCTCCAGAGCTTACCTTGTTCGATTTGCAAGACAAAACAGTATCATTGGGAAGTATAGAATCAGACTATATCGTACTCTATTTCTTTGATACAGATTGTGGCCATTGTCAAAAAATAATTCCAGAATGGAAAAAAATCTATGATGAAAAGAAATTTGCATCAAAAGGAATTAAAACGATTCTCGTGGAAACACAAATTGATAAAAAGAAAATGAGCGAATTTGCTGAGAAATACGGAGTAAAAGATTTACAAATGCTCTACGATCCTTATCAAACAACAAACTTCAGAGTACTTTATGATATTTACAGTACTCCTGTACCTTATATTCTAGATAAAGACAAAAAAATCATAGCAAAACGTATTGAACCAACAGTAATTGCCGATTTTCTTGAAAAGATGTTAGAACACGATGCAACACTAAAAAACAAAGAAAAAAAATAGCTGCTCTTTTTATATAATTGAAAAATGGTTTTTTCGAAACTAAGAGTAATTCTGCTTTTTATAGTAATTCCAACAATTGTTCCAACGGCTGTTTTTTCACAAATTGGGAATAGTAATGGACAATATGACGAAGTAATAAAACAAGCTTATACCTTACTTCATTGTATAAATACAGGAGATAAAAAAGCGATTAAAAATTCATTTATTGAAAGTAATTTTCAATCAAAAAAAGAATTTATTAAAACTATTTCGTCATCAAATATTAAATGGGCATCAGAACTTTTAACGCAAAATGGAATACCCGACAAAAATGATATTGCAATAGCAAGTTGGAAAACGTTTACGAAGGATTTGGAACCAAATTTTTCAATAAATATTACCTATTATTTTAAAGGTCAAAATCTAAGATATTCTAACACTGATGATCATATCTGTTTCAATTTCATTAAAAATACAAAAGGAGAATATTTTTTCAACGGTTTATTATTCTTTAAGAAAAGTGATTTTCAAAATGTTAAAAAATTAAGCAATAATTCTAAATAATGTTTTTTTAAGTATATTTACGGAATGAAAAAAGTATTTAAAATTTATCTTCTCTTTACACTATTTGTAGGTTGCTTTTCAATAGGACAAGCTCAAGACGACAAGGTTTATCGAAATATGTATGACGCTCTTGAAAATCCTAAAGAAGTTAAGATTTTAGATTTTTCAATTGTATTAGCCGAATTACCAACCGAAATCGGTGAACTTAAAAATTTAAAAGAACTTCACCTAAATAGACATAAATTAACGACACTTCCTCCTGAGATTGGACAATTAAAAAAGCTCCGTTTACTTGAAATTCAAGCTAATAAACTGATTAATCTTCCCAAAGACATTAGTAAATGTAAAAACATTAGAAATCTTGATTTATCAAATAATAAATTCTTAGTATGGCCTGTTGAAATTGACAATTTAAAGAAACTTGAATTCCTTAATCTTTCGAGAAATGAAATAGTTACACTTTATGATGATATTGGAAGTTTAAAAAAAGTAAAAGTTTTAATGTTGAACTTCAATAAGATTCAAAAGATTTCCACTAAAATTGGGCTGATGAAAAATCTCGAACGAATTTATTTAATCAATAACGAATTAACAAAGTTACCAGGAACAATTGGTGATTTAAAATATCTAAAAGTTCTTGATTTATCTTTTAACCAGTTAGAACGCCTACCCTCATCTATTCGAAAATTAAAAGATCATCTTGAAGTTTTACGTTTATATGATAATAATTTCACCGATGATCAAATAAAGAAATTTAAGAAATGGCTTCCTAAAACAGAAATATCATTCTAGGAAAAAAGCATAAAAAAAGCTCTCAAAATTGAGAGCTTTTTTTATATGATACCTTTAGAATTTATCCTAAATATGTTTTTAATATTTTGCTTTTCGAAGTTTGTTTCAAACGACGAACAGCTTTTTCTTTTATCTGACGAACACGTTCACGAGTTAATCCAAACTCTTCACCAATTTCTTCAAGAGTATATGGATTTTTAGAATTCAATCCAAAATACAAACGAATTATATTAGCTTCACGCTCTGTCAAAGTAGAGATTGCTCTTTCAATTTCACGACGTAATGATTCTTGAATCAACTTTTGATCAGGTGAAGGAGTATCTTTACAGTCTAATACATCATACAATGTTCCATCTTCACTTTGCGAAAGTGGAGCATCCATTGATACATGACGACCAGAATTACGTAACGACTCTTTCACATCTTTCGAAGAACATTCAAGTTCCAATGCAACTTCTTCAGCCGAAGGTTCACGTTCGTATTGTTGTTCCAAAGTTGCTAAAACTTTGTTTATTTTATTGATTGAACCAATTTTATTCAATGGTAAACGAACAATACGAGCTTGTTCCGCTAAAGCTTGAAGAATTGACTGACGAATCCACCATACAGCGTATGATATAAACTTAAATCCGCGAGTTTCATCAAATCGTTGAGCAGCTTTTATCAAACCTAAATTTCCTTCATTAATAAGGTCAGGTAAACTTAATCCTTGGTTCTGATATTGTTTTGAAACAGAAACCACAAAACGAAGATTCGCATTTATCAATCGATTAAGAGCTCTTTCGTCTCCCTCTCTAATTCTTTTTGCTAACTCTACTTCTTCTTCTGCCGTGATTAAATCAACTTTTCCTATTTCATGTAAATACTTATCAAGTGAAGGTGTATCGCGGTTTGTAACTTGTTTTGTTATTTTTAATTGCCTCATTTTATTAAATTTTACCCATTATACGTAACATATTTTGCAAAGGTTACATTTTTGTATGATTTTTCTATACTTTTTTGCTAATTTATTTAGGAAGATTTTAGTAATTAAGCCCTTACTTTAATTAAAAATAATGATAAATACAGCTAAAGCCTTTTGTTTTTAATGAAGATTTTGGCGTTATTTGTACATACACTTATACTCTGTTTTTATGACAAACGATTTTAAAACAAACTGTAGATTCTTATTGAATAACAATGACTTATTAGGTTTATTCGATCAACACATTGAACCAATAATAGAAAAAGAAGCTGAATCTTTTTCAGCTTATGATAAACTTATCGAAATTATTGAAGTTCAAAAAGAAGCTGGTTATGATAAACAAAAACTAAGAAGCCAACTTTTACTTGTATTAAAAGGAGAATATAATTTCAGCCCTAAAGAATTTGAAGATAAATCAGATTTAGATGAATGGAACGAACGTTTAGATGAAATGGTTGAAGAAATTATTGAAATGGATTTTTAAAATAATTTTAGAAAGTCTAAATAACTATTAAAACATTTGGAGTTACTTTATTACTAAGCAACTCCTTTTTTATTATGAAAGATGTTGGTGTTTTTGTCAATTACAATACAAAATATCATCTTCTTATTTCATTAAAATATACAAATTGGTAAAGTACAATTGATTCCTTGCACGGTACTTCTACATCTTTTTAGAAAGTATGATGTAATGATGCTATTGTTAAGATTGAAATGATAAAACTAGTTTAGTTAATCGTTTTATAGGAGGTTTAATTGATATCATAATCGGTGTTCGCACCTTTGGAAATATGGTTTTAAATGAAGTCGGCATTTTTAATGTAATAAGAATAAATTAATCTATTTTTAACACAAAATTAGGTATCATTGAAAACAAAATTATTTGTTATTACTATTGTTATGAGCTTAATTTGTAAATATTCAATAATACAATTTTACGACTTACGCTTCTAAAGCCAAATACGCGTTTTTATCTAAAATAATGATTTTATTCTGAATATTCGATCAACACATTGAATCTGTTGAGATTTTTGATGAACAAAAGTTTAATTTGATTTTAATCCTAAGGATTTTGAAGTCAAATCATTTTTGATTAAACGAGTAAATAGAATGATTGAAGAAATTAAAGAAATGAACTATTATAAAATTAAAATGATTATTATTAAAACAACTAAAATATTTTTAATTGCTATATTAATATTTAGCTCTATGTATAGTTATTCACAAAAAACAAAAAACATGAAAGATGCTGCTGCGTTAAAATTAGATTCATTTTTAAAAGAAATAGCTCCCAAAGGAACAATGTTTGGCCATCAAGATGATATGGCATATGGCATGGGATGGAGAGGTTTATATGACGAATCGGATATAAAACGAATTACTGGAAGCTATCCTGCTGTTTTTGGCTGGGATTTAGGAAAAATTGGCAATAATGCTAATATCGACGATGTTCCGTTCGATAGTATTCGTTCTTATATAAAACATGCCTACGAACTTGGTGGAATTAACACAATTAGTTGGCATGCTTTTCTACCAGATGATGCAACGGATCCTTGGAATGTGAAACAAAAAGTCGTGACCGAATTATTACCCGGTGGGAAAAATCATAAGGCATTAACGAACCAACTTGACTTAGTTGCGGATTTTTTACTCTTATTAAAAGATAAACATGGAAATCAAATTCCATATATATTCCGTCCATGGCACGAAATGGATGGCTCTTGGTTTTGGTGGGGAAAAGGACATTGTACTACCGATGAATACAAGCAATTGTATCGATTCACCATTGATTATTTACGAAATACAAAAGGAATAACCAGCATGTTGGTTGGCTATTCGCCCGATCGTAATTTTTATACAGCAGAAGAATATTACACTTATTATCCTGGTGATGAATATGTTGATTTATTGGGAATGGACGATTACTGGGATTTAGGTACGGAAGAAAGAAATCTTGATATTGCCGTTAAAAAACTTGAAATAATTGTAACCGAAGCTAAGAAAAAGAACAAAATTGCAGCAATGACAGAAACTGGATTAAATCTAATTCCAGAAGCCGATTGGTTTACAACACTTGATAAAGTTGTCAGTGCAAATGAAACAACAAAGCAAATATCGTATGTGTTAGTTTGGAGAAATTTTGACCAAACTCAATTTTTTGCACCCTATCCTGGACATTCATCGGTTCCTGCATTTTTAAACTGGGTAAACAAACCAGATATTTGGTTATTGAAAGATTTACAGGAATACAAAAAGAACAAAAAACAATAACACCTAATTTCCATTTTTAAAATTACGAATTACGAAATATCAATATAAACAGATAAACTATGGCAAATTTATTTAACCAACGATTCGAAAAGATTAGTAAAGAACATGAAGCTCTTTTATCTCAAAAAAACGAAGCATTATTTAGCGAAAATGGCATTTATTGTCGTCATAAAAACCCAATATTAACCAGAAATCATATACCTCTGCATTGGCGTTTTGATTTGAATCCCGAAACAAATCCAAAATTAATGGAGCGTATTGGTTTCAATGCTACCTTTAATTCAGGTGCAATGAAACTTGGCGATAAATACATTTTAGCTGTTCGTGTTGAAGGAAACGATCGTAAATCGTTTTTTGCAATTGCCGAAAGTCCAAATGGAATTGACAATTTCCGTTTTTGGATACGTCCAATTACTTTGCCTGAGACAGAAAATCCTGATACAAATGTATACGATATGCGTTTAACAAAACACGACGATGGCTATATTTATGGTATTTTTTGTACCGAACGGAAAGATCCTAAAGCTCCAAGTGGAGATACATCGAGTGCATTTGCAGCAGCAGGAATAGCTCGTACAAAAGACCTATTAACATGGGAACGTCTACCCGATCTTATTTCAACGACTGGACAACAACGAAATGTGGTTTTATTTCCACATTTAATTGATGGCAAATATGCCTTCTACACTCGTCCCCAAGATGGATTTATAGATACAGGTAAAGGTGGAGGAATTGGCTTTGGACTATCTGTTTCAATGGAAAAAGCCGAAGTAAAAGAAGAAGTAATTGTTGATGCTAAAACATACCATACTATTTACGAAGTGAAAAATGGTTTAGGACCAGCACCAATAAGAACATCAAAAGGTTGGTTACAATTGGCTCATGGTGTTAGAAATACCGCTGCTGGTTTAAGATATACTTTATATGTTTTCATGACCGATCTTGAAAAACCTTGGATTGTTACACATAAACCAAACGGACATTTTATTGCACCACTTTGTACTGAAAGAGTTGGTGATGTTTCGAATGTTGTTTTCTCGAACGGTTGGATTGCAGAAGATGATGGTAAAGTTTTAATTTATTACGCGTCATCGGACACAAGAATGCATGTAGCAACAACGACAATCGACCAATTGATTGACTATTGCGTTAACTCTCCACAAGATAAATTGAGAACAGCTGCATCGGTTCAAACAATCAATGAATTAATAGACAAAAACGAGAAATTTTTGAAATAATCGAAATATACAGTCACTCCGACTCCGCTCAGTGAACAACGATTAAAATGGTCGTTGAATAAAGTCGAAATGACATTTTTATATTAATTATATTATGGACATTAAAGTAGAATTAAGAAACGAACTTGCAAACACTCTTTCTTTTTGGATTAACAACACTATTGACAAAGAAAATGGTGGATTTATTGGTGAAATATCTTCCGATAATATAATTAGTCCAAATGCTACAAAAGGAGCTGTTTTAAATACAAGAATTCTTTGGACATTTTCGTCGGCTTATCGTTTCGATCCAAAGCCTGAATATCTTGAAATGGCTCAACGCGCTTACGATTATATTCTAAAATACTTTTGGGATTCAGAAAATGGTGGAGTTTATTGGGAACTAGACTCAAAAGGAAATCCTTTAAACACACGTAAACAGATTTACGCACAAGGTTTTGCGCTGTATGGTTTCAGTGAGTTTTATCGAGCTACTGGCAATAAAGAATCGTTAGAATATGCTATAAAAATCTTTGAACTGATTGAAAAATACAGTTATGATTCTGTTTATGGTGGTTACATAGAAGCTCTTTCGAAAGAATGGCAACCGATGGACGATTTTCGTTTAAGTAAAAAAGATGAAAATACGCCCAAATCGATGAATACGCATCTTCATATTATTGAGCCATATACAAACCTTTATCGTGTTTGGAAAGACGGAACATTAGGTACAAAAATCAAAGCATTAATCGAAGTCTTTTTAGACAAAATAATTGATTCTGAAGCTGGTAATTTCAAATTATTCTTCGATTTGGATTGGGAAGTATTGCCAAGTGCAGTTTCATATGGTCACGATATTGAAGGAACTTGGCTTTTAGTTGAAGCTGCTGAAGTTTATGGCGATGAAAGCCTTTTAAAACGTGCTGAAGAAATAGCAATAAAAATGTCGGACAAAGTTCTAGAAAATGGAATCGATACTGATGGTAGTATTTTCTATGAACTTCATTTGGCAAATAATCATCTAGATACAGATAAACATTGGTGGCCACAAGCAGAAGGAATGGTTGGATTCTTGAATTCATATCAATTAACAAAAGACCAAAAATATCTTGATGAAATGAAGAAATTATGGGAATTCATTAAAAACAATATCGTTGATAAAAAACATGGCGAATGGTTTTGGATGGTTCGCAAAGATGGAAACATTCGTCCAACCGATGTAAAAGTTGGTTTTTGGAAATGTCCTTATCATAATTCAAGAGCATTAATTGAAGTTATTGAACGATTAGAAAAATTACACATATAAACCCAACAAATGTCACAAGCAAAACTATCATTCAGAGAAAAAGTAGGTTACGGATTTGGCGATACAGCATCGTCGATGTTTTGGAAACTATTTTCAATGTATTTAATGTTCTTTTACACCGATATTTTCGGCATTTCAGCAGCAGTTGTTGGAACAATGTTTTTAGTTACTCGCTTATGGGATGCTGCATTCGATCCATTGGTCGGAATCATTGCTGATAGAACAGAAACACGTTGGGGAAAATTTCGTCCCTATTTGCTTTGGATGGCAATTCCATTTGGGATTATAGGTGTATTAACATTTACAACGCCATCTTTTAGTATGAATGGTAAAATCATTTATGCATATGTAACCTATTCGTTAATGATGATGATTTATTCATTGATTAACGTACCATACGCATCGTTGATGGGCGTAATGACATCTGATTTGAAGGATAGAACAAGTTTGGCTACATATCGCTTTGTCTGTGCTTTTGGAGGTAGTATTTTAGTATTGGCATCGTTTCAACCATTGTTCGATAAATTTGGATCAGAGAACTTTGGTACATTCTCTGCTATTCAAAAATCAATTGTAGCAGTCGATTCTGCAAGCAATGCACAAGGGAAAATAGTTAAAATTTGGGATAATACGCTAACATCAAAACCTTCTGACAAAGCAATTGATAGTTTGATGTTTCTGAATGCAAAGGTTAGAACAAAATCGGCGGAAGCTTTTAAATTGGGCGTTTATAATAAAAAAACGGGTAAATATTTTTGGTTACATTTCTCGGAAGGCAAAGATACTTTAGGTTTAATTCGCGATGGTTCATGGTGTTCCGTTAGTGTGAAACTTGCAAAGATTTCGCAATCAGATGATGTAAAAGATATCGATAATCTTTGTGTTGCACTCGCAAGTAATATTAGTGCAAAAGTTGAATGTAAGAAAATAGCAATCAAACAAATTGAATATAAATCGGGAACTCAAAAAGCGGTGATGGTAGTTGCTGTTTTGGCTATAATCTTTTTCTTCCTAACCTTTTTATTTACCAAAGAACGAATCAAGCCAGTTAAAGAACAAAAGACTGATTTAAAAGCCGATATAAAAGACTTATTAAAAAATGCACCATGGTTCATACTTCTTGGAGCTGGTATTTCGGCATTAATATTCAATTCAATTCGCGATGGTGCAGCAATTTATTATTTCAAATACTATATTCAAAATCAAGGCGCAATTGATATGAGTATGATGGGCAATGTACTGACATTTACTTATGCAACCGTTTATTTGGTTTTAGGACAAGCTGCAAATATTATAGGTGTTGTATTAGCGAAACCGCTTTCCGATAAATTAGGAAAAAGCCGCACATTCCTATTCGCAATGCTTATGGCTTCAGCATTAAGTGTATGCTTCTTCTGGTTAGGCAGAGATACCGTTGTTTTAATCTTTGTACTACAATTCTTAATAAGCATATTTGCTGGAATCATTTTCCCCTTACTGTGGTCAATGTATGCTGATACAGCTGATTATTCGGAATGGAGAACTGGACGTCGTGCTACAGGACTTATCTTCTCATCATCGTCGATGTCACAAAAATTTGGATGGACGTTAGGTGGTTCTCTTGCTGCTTGGTTACTTGCTATTTATGGTTTCGAAGCAGGTCAAGTACAGTCGGCAACATCGCTTTCGGGTATCAAAATGATGTTAAGTATTTTCCCTGCAATTGGAGCCTTACTGTCAGCAATTTTTATCTTCTTCTACAAATTGAGCGATAGTTATATGACTAAAATCAGTGGCGAGTTGCAAGAAAAAAGAAAAGAATAAAATATTAATATTCAGAATAATAAAAAGCATTTCATAAACGATCACAATATGGCAATACAATCGGCAACACCCCAATCAACTGAGCAAATCGATTTATCTAAATATAATCTTCGATTATCGTTAACAGTTGTTACATCGCTCTTTTTTATGTGGGGATTTATTACCTGCATGAACGATATTTTGATTCCATTTGTCCGTAAAGTTTTCGAGCTTGGTCGATTTGAGTCATTGTTAGTACAATTTGCCTTTTTTGGAGCTTATTTCATTGGTTCTGTGATATATATAATCATTTCAACAAAGAAAGGTGATCCAATCGTTAAAATCGGATATAAAAATGGATTAATTGCTGGATTACTTGTTTCTGCAGTTGGTTGTGCCCTATTCTATCCTGCTGCACACTTTAAAGTTTATGGTCTGTTTTTGAGTGCTTTATTCATACTTGCTTTAGGCTTTACTTTACTACAAATTGCAGCAAATCCTTATGTTGCCATACTTGGAAAACCATCAACGGCCTCAAGCAGATTGAACCTTTCGCAAGCATTTAATTCTTTTGGAACAACCATTGCTCCAATAATTGGTGGCTACTTTATTTTCAAACTTTTTGCCCAGTGGGGTGCTCCACTTTTAAATAAAATGGGTGCGGTTATTTTAACGGATGCAGGTACAGCAATTACAGCAAACGGAGTGCAGGCTCCATACCTCATTTTTTCTGGAATCTTTGTATTATTAGCTTTAATTATTAAAATAACTCGACTACCAGAAATAACTGCAGCACACGAAGTTGTAAAAGGAAGTGGAGCGTTACAATATCGTCATTTGGTTTTAGGAATTGTTGCCATTTTTATGTATGTTGGTGGTGAAGTTAGCATAGGAAGTGTGCTTATAAACTACATGAAAGAAATGGCAAATATTCCTGAAATGGAAGCAAAATCATTTTTAGCATTTTATTGGGGCGGTGCAATGATTGGTCGTTTCCTTGGAGCAATTTCATTAAGTGATAATGGAAGTAAACCAATGAAAATGATTGGCATGGCCTTAGTCTCTGCAACTACTTATTTAATTATTTATGGAGCAGTTTATTTGGAAACCAACGGTAGTTTTGCATTTAGCAGGATTGCTCCATTTATCATTTTCTTAGCATTAAATTATTTGTTCTTCATTTTAGGAAATGCCAAGGCTGCTCGAACGCTTTTATTATTCTCACTTGCGGTTATAGCTTTACTTTTAGGAACTATACTAACAAGCGGAATGACAGCAATTTGGATGGTACTTGGCATTGGATTATTTAACTCTATTATGTGGTCAAACATCTTCACCTTAGCAATTAAAGATCTTGGAAAATATACCAGTCAAGGTTCGTCTTATTTAGTAATGGCAATCCTTGGTGGAGCACTTGTTCCACTTACAATGGGCTATGTTGCTGATTGTTTAAACGGCTACCATTATTCATTCTTTATTGCAATCATTTGCTATGTCTATTTGGCATTTTATGGATGGAAAGGTCATGAAGTAAAATAATTTTAGTTATCTTAAAGCCTTAATCAATCTGATACTTAAGATCAAAAAGTTTAATAACATACATTGTTTTTAAATAAAAAACAGTATTTTTATTTTTTAAAAAATCTGTGTGACCAAAGTACAACTATGACATCCTTGCCTATTAATCAAAACGACAGTTATTTTAGACTTCTAGCTGAAAATTCAATCGTAGGCGTTATTGTACTCTCAAATAAATGTGAAATACTTTTTGCAAACGATTTCTTTTGTTCACTGCTCGGATATTCGAATGATGAATTACTAGCACAGAATATAAGCTTAATAACACATCCTGACGATAGAAAACAATGTAATTCTGAGTTTGAATCTGTATTCTCTAATCAAAAAGACGGCTTTCAAGTTGAAAAAAGATACCTTACCAAAAATGGAGATTCTGTTTGGTGTGAAATGAGTATTTCAGCTAATAGAACAATAGATGGTAATATCGACATTCTTACTGGAATTATTAATGATATTTCCAGCAGAAAGAAGATTGAAATAAAAAATGATGAAAATCAACAACTTTTTTCAAGCATTTTTAAAAATAGTCCCGTAGCAATAATCTTAGGTTCTGTTGAAACGCAACAATATCTTGATGTCAATGATGCATTTACAAATATCATGGGATATACTCGCGATGAAATTATTGGCCAAAAGTCGTCGGAGTTAAGCATGTTCGAAAATGATGCCGACAGAATTCAAATGATTAAGAAAGTCCGAGGAAAAGGATTTATCTCTGGTTATCAAGTTAATTGCAAAACAAAATCGGGGAAAATATTAACCGTTTTATTTTCTATAGCAACAGTAAAAGTAAATAATATCGATTGTTTGATACTTACAGCAATGGATATTTCCGAAAGAATTGCAATTGAATCGGCTTTAAAAGAAAGTGAACAAAACTATAGAAAACTGGTTGATTTTTTACCCGATGGTATAGCCGTTCATCAAAATGGCAAAATTGTTTTTGCAAATGGAATCGCAATAAAAATGCTTGAAGGAACGTCTGAATTTGATTTCATTGGAATGTCTGCACTTGATATTGTTCATCCCGATTACAGAAATATTGTTGTTGAAAGAATAGAAAAAACATCTCAATCGGAAGAAGGTACAATATTAATAGAAGAAATCTTTCTTTCGAAAAAAGGAAATCTGATAAACGTAGAAGTTGCGTCACTACCTTTTCGATTTGCAGGCAATAATGCAACATTGGTCGTATTTCGTGAAATTTCAGCTCGCAAAAACACCGAATTCGAACTTATTAAAGCAAAGAACAAAGCAGAGGAAAGTGATAGATTAAAATCGGCCTTTCTGGCAAATATGAGCCATGAAATAAGAACACCGATGAATGCTATCAAAGGCTTTGCACAATTACTTGAAGATCCAGATTTAACACAAGAGAAACGACGTCAATTTATAACTATCATTAATCAACGAACAGATGATTTATTGATGCTGATAAATGATATTTTGGATACGGCAAAAATTGAAGCAGGTCAGATGTCAATTTCTGAAACCATAGAAGATATTAGCAATCTGTTTAATGATATATTTCAATTCTTTAATACACAACAAGAATTGAATCATGATCAAAGTGTTGAATTGAAATTTATAAATGAACTGAAAAGTGACCAATATGTCTTTTCAGCCGATTTTTTTCGATTACGTCAAATATTTATAAATCTCATTAACAACTCAATTAAGTTCACTAATAAAGGACATATTTATTTTGGTTGTCGATTAATTGAAAACAACACTCTCCTCTTTTTTGTAGAAGATACAGGAATTGGGATCCCTGATGAAAAGAAGGATTTAGTTTTTGCCCCATTTAGACAATTAAACGACAACCATATTTCCCGACAACAGAGTGGAACTGGTTTAGGTTTATCGATTGTAAAGGGATTAATAAAGCTAATGAATGGGAAAGTTTGGTTTGAATCGGAAATAGGAAATGGGACAACATTCTTTTTCACGATTCCTTATTTACAAACACACAATCATAGTGTTATTAAAAACCAAAAACAGACAGAAGTTTATGATTGGAAAATGAAAACGATCTTATTGGTTGAAGATGATGAATATAATGCTAAACTAGTACTTGAATATTTGCATAAAACCAAAGTAAAAATACTCGTTGCAAAAAATGGTCTCGAAGCAATAAAACTATTTAAACAAAACCAAGATATCAATATAACTCTGATGGACATTCAGTTGCCCGACATCAACGGTTTTGAATTAACTCATATGTTCAAAGCAATGAAACCCAATTGTCTAATAATTGCGCAAACCGCTTATGCTGCAGAAATGGATAAAAAACGAGCTTTATCAAGTGGTTGTGTGGATTACATTTCAAAACCAATTAAACAACAAAATCTATTGCAATTAATTCAAAAATATTTTGCCAATTAGTTAATTAGCTGAAATACAAATCAGCTTCAGCTTTTCTTCGATTTACCAAACCTGGTAACACTTTTCCACCTCCATGCGTCCATTTATAAAATTCGTCTCTAATAGATGCATCATTAGGATTTGCATTTACTTTTTTCAACAAGGTAGACGATTTTAAAGCTGCAGTTCCTGCATTATATGCAAAACAAATAAGAGAATCAAACTGATTTTGATTGACTAAATCGGTTGTAAAAGAATCAACCTGGCGTTCAGTAAAGGCCAAATCGTGACGCAGATATTCATAAGCCTGATCAGCTGTAATAACATCACCAATGTTCACCTTTTGTCCATTGGGATAGACAGTAGTTCCTACACCAATAGTCATCACTCCAGCCGGACATTTATACGCTTTTAAAAACTTTGTAAGATTGTCGGAACATTCAAAATGTATAATTAATTGAATTCCTTTTTGCGATATTGTTGTAATCTTTGTCATGATAGTTTATTTTGTTACTGTTGATTCTTTTGTAGTGTTTTTAAGCTTTACAACTTTTGCCAATAAATCGAACCAAAATGGTGCACCAAATGAAATGGCAAATGCTGTTATTAAATATCCAAGAATAAATCTGATATTACATGTCATGTGTAACAAATACATAAATTTATCCCAACGACTCAATTGCTGATTTTGACCAACGGGGCCTTGTTTCTTTTTGTTTTTATACATTCGCCATAAAACATAATCGACCTGCGAACCCTTTTGTGGCTTTTGGTTTAAACTATCTCGCATACGACACTGTTCAAAGGTTTGTGGAATTCGCCATCCAACAGCCAAAAAATTATTTGAATTGTACACGTCATTTTCTATTTGAGAATAAACCTTCCTTATTTGAAGTCTAAGAGTATCATTAAACGATTTTGATTCCAAATCGACAGGTTGAATAGAATCGGAAGTATTTGTCTGTAAATAAGTATTCGAAAGCGAAATTAGTTCTGCACGAGCGTTATCATCTTTCGACAAATTATTGGATATTGTAATAGTATTTACATTAAACACAAAAGCCAATAACAATCCGATAACAAACAAATTATTTCGAGTATGCTTTTTATATTGGAACGATACTAATTCCATTGTTTCATCATACCATTCGGCAAGAGTTTTCTTAAACTTTTCGATATCTTGTTCCGATGTTTCCCAAATGGTTTGAATATGCATGTGTGTTTCTTTATCTATCGTCACAATTATATCATTATGAGCAAACTCACCACGTAAAAGAGCATCGTTGATTTTTGAAATATCATCGTTACCGACTCCATTACCTTTCAGTATATCAAATAAGGTTTTGGCAAAGGTTTCGGCTTTAATATAGGCAGGATGTCGTTCTTTTTTAGAGAAACCAAGATATTTAATTCCCGGTTGACGATAAAACAACGATGAAAAATCGACAGGAATAGTCCACCAACGTTCTATTGGAGGATATACAGAACCCAATAACGATCGTATATTTAAGAACATCCGCTTATAGAAAGGATATGAATGATCGTCAACCAACATTCGTTTTATTGCCTTGCGAAGCATCCGTGCCCGAAGCGAATATAAACTCGATAATAACTCTTGAATTGACGATGCTAATAAACTATAAAGCAGAAAGATAAACATCATTCCGATTACGACTTCTAATATTTTTGATCCGAACATTTCTGGTTAGTATTTGAATTCTTGTTGTTTCTATTTCTATTTTTATTTGTTACATGTCATTTTTCGAAGTCAAAAATACAATAATTTACAACATAGCAAAATAAAAAAAGCAGACTCGAAAAACTCAAGTCTGCTTTTTGCTATAATGTAAAATGTTGGTTTATAAATTCTCCAACATTTCTTTTTTCAATGTATCAACCAATGTTTTAACAGGAACGATTTCGGTACAACGCCAAGCATTAGAACCTGCAAATACAAACGCATTTTCCATATCACCTCTCGATGCATCGCCAAGTACTTTTGCAATACAATATGGAACCGTTTTAGGGTCGCATGAACGTAAACAACGAAAACGACATTTAAAAGGAACTGTTTCTCCTTTTTTTACGCGATCAACGAATTGGCTTTTCAAAACTCTACCAGGCAATCCTACTGGACTGTTGATAATAGTTATATCGCCTTCTTTAGCATCAAGATATGCTTGTTTAAATTTAATATCAACATCACATTCGTCAGTACAAACAAAACGAGTTGCCATTTGCACACCCGAAGCTCCTAATTTTAAGAATTTCACGATGTCGGCACCATCAAATACTCCACCCGCAGCAATAACTGGAATTGGAGTTTCCAATGTGTTTGCAAATTCAACAACTTCTACTACAATTTGTTCTAGTGTCATTGTTTTTTCAGCAACAACATCAGCAAACGAATATCCCATGTGACCACCGGCCATTGGACCTTCAACGATAACTGCATCGGGCATTCTATCGTAATTTTGTTTCCATTTACGGCAAATGATATTTAAGGCACGAGCCGACGAAACGATTGGAATAAGTTTGGTTTGTTTTCCAACAAAGAATTTTGGTAAATCGAGTGGTAAACCTGAACCAGAAATAACCATATCAACGTTTTCTTCAGCACAAACTTGAAGCATGTCTTCATAGTTCGATAAAACGACCATAACATTGCAACCTATAATACCTTTTGATTTCGATCTTGCTAACGCTATTTCAGCGCGAAGTGCATCGTTATTAACTTCTACGAATTTCGAAGCTGGATTATTTTCATAATCGCCTAAACCTACACTTGCAATAACTCCAGCGCAACCTTCATTGGCAACAGCAGCAGCTAATCCTGCACGTGAAACTCTCACACCCATTCCGCCTTGGATAATTGGTGGATTAATTTCTAGATTTCCAATTTTTAATGTTGGGATATCTTTCATTGTCATGCTTAAAATATTAATTTTTTATTTTAAAAAATACTTACAAAACTGAATCGACAAAAGTAACCATTTATTTAAATAATCACCATACTATACTTATTAAAAACGAAATATTTATAAACATTTATAGTGAATAATACGGATTTTTAACCCTATTGCTTGAAATTCATTACACTACAAACATAGTTGCATAAAAGAGTTATATTGAAATAACAATAAAAGAACGACATTTATGTAGTCTCACTAATGTGCCCATTTTCTTAATATTTTATTCATAACTTTTAACCTTTCGTCCGAAGAAAAGCTTTCAAATACCTTACTTTTGCTAGAAACAGATTTAACAAAATTGGTTTTAGCTGACGACACATATTTGACCATTGCAACAGCATCCGAAGGTATTTTCAAAGACAAAGGAAGTAAGTTTTTAGCTTTTGCCTACCCTGTTTCAAGTGAAAATGAGTTGAAAGTCCATCTTGATATCTTGAAAAAGAACCATCACTCGGCACGACATCATTGCTGGGCATACAGAATTGGGAAAGATGGAGAATTGTGGCGCGCTAATGATGATGGAGAGCCATCGAATTCGGCAGGAAAACCAATATTAGGACAAATACAATCAAAAGGATTGAGCAATGTTGGAGTTGTTGTGGTACGATATTTTGGAGGGACATTACTTGGTGTAAGTGGACTGATGCATGCATATAAAGAAGCAACTGCCGACGCTTTAGAAAATGCTACAATCATCGAAGTTCAGATCGAAGGCCTTCACAACGTATCCTTTCCTTTTGATGCGATGAACGAAGTGATGAAAGTTTTAAAAGAGAAATCGGCAAAAATCGTTTCTCAAAACTATGAAAATGCTTGTTCTATCGAGTTTAAGATTAGGAAAATGCATGAAACAAATGTATTGGAGAGTTTAGGTAAGATAGAAGGTATTGAAATAATTACGAATTAAAAATTACGAATTACGATAATGGAATTATTAAAGCAATTATGCAACATTCATTCACCTTCGGGCGAAGAATTTAGAGTCAAGGATTTTTTGTTGCGCTATATAAATGAACATAAAGAGCAGTGGTATTCGCAACCGCAAATACTACATGGTGACGAATTTCAAGATTCTTTAGTTTTAATTTTCGGACGTCCCCGCACTACAATATATGCACACATGGATAACATTGGGTATACGGTGAAATATAATGGTGAAATCATTAAAATAGGTGGATCATTATCGGAATCGAACATTGTTTTAGTTGGTGAAGACAGTACTGGAGAAATAGAATGTATCTCAGAACTTGATGAAGAAGCTAGTATCTTAAAATACAAAGCATCGCGCGAGATAGAACGTGGCACAAGTCTGCGATATAAAATGGATTTTAGAGAAACCGAAGATTTTGTTTCATCTTGTTATCTTGACAATCGTTTAGGCATTTATTCAGCACTTAAAGTGGCAGAAACACTCGAAAATGGAGCCATTGCATTTACCTGTAACGAAGAACATGGCGGTGGAAACGCTCAAAAACTAGGTCGTTATCTTTGGGATAACTTTAAAATCAATCAAGCTTTGATAGCAGATATTACCTGGATAACCGAAGGTGTTGAACATGGCAAAGGAGTTGCAATAAGTCTTCGCGATTCGTGCATTCCTCGTCGCCTTTATGTTGACAAAATCATTTCCATTGCAAAACGCAGCGGTATACCTTACCAACTCGAAGTTGAAGCGAGCGGTGGTAGTGATGGTGGAATGCTTCAAAAAAGCTCAGCACCCATAGATTGGTGTTTTGTAGGTGCTGCAGAAGAAAGTGTTCATTCGCCCGACGAAACCGTTCACAAAGCCGATATCACTTCAATGATCGATTTATATAAGGAATTGATGGACAAATTGTAATATACAAATACTAACAAAATGTAATTCATAATTTAACATGAAAATGAAAATCTTTAAATATACCATAATAGGTCTCTTAACCGCAATAGCTCTTTCGTTTACTTCTCCAAACACAAGAAATCCTGGTGATCCTGAATTTCTATCGGTCGACACACATTGGGTCGATTCGGTGTATAATTCACTATCGACCGACCAAAAGATTGCCCAGTTATTTATGGTTGCAGCCTATTCGAACGGAGACAGCACCCATATAAAAGAAATTGCTAATCTGGTTAAAAACTACAAAATTGGTGGATTGATTTTTATGCAAGGCGGACCAGTTCGCGAAGCAAAACTCACCAATTACTATCAAAGCCTGAGCAAAACACCTTTGATGATTTCGATTGATGGTGAATGGGGTTTGGCAATGCGATTGGACAGTACCATTAGTTTTCCAAAACAAATGACATTGGGAGCTATTAAAAACGATTCGCTGATTTTTGAAATGGGACGTGAGGTTGCCCGCCAATGTAAACGAATTGGAATAACCATCAATTTTGCTCCCGATATCGATATCAATAATAATCCTAAAAACCCCGTCATAGGAGTTCGTTCGTTTGGCGAAAACCGCGTGAAAGTTTCGCAAAAAGGTTCGGCATATATGAAAGGAATGCAACACGAGCATCTGCTGACAACAGGCAAACACTTTCCTGGACATGGTGATACAGATGCTGATTCGCATTTTTCACTTCCAGTAATTAATGAATCACGAAAACGTCTCGATAGTCTTGAATTATATCCATTCAGACAATTGATAGCTAATGGTTTGTCGGGAGTAATGGTAGCACATTTGCAAGTTCCAATTCTTGAGAAAAACAAAAATACACCGACTACCCTTTCAAGCCTAGTTGTTACTAAACTATTGAAAGAAGAAATGGGCTTTAAAGGTTTGATTTTCACTGATGCTTTGAACATGAAAGGTGTTAGTAAAAGTGCGAAACCGGGCGATGTTGATTATAGAGCATTAAAAGCTGGAAACGACGTTCTTTTATTCTCGGAAAATGTACCATTGGCAATCGAAAAGATTAAAGCCGGAATGGTAAAAGGCGATATCGACAGCAATGACGTATTTGCTCATTGTCGCAAAATATTGATGGCTAAAAAATGGATGGAACTCGATAATTATAAACCAATTAAGCTCGATAGCATATACGAAGACTTACACACCAAAGATGCTCTTTTATTACAACGCCGATTGATTGAAGCGTCAATTACCGTTTTGAAAAAGAAAAACAATATTATTCCACTCAAAAGACTCGATACGCTAAAAATTGCTTCGCTTGCAATAGGCGATTTAAAGTTAAATGCATTTCAAAAACGGCTTTCGTCTTACACCAAAATTAAACATTTCAACATTGCTAAAACCGATAGTTCGGCCGAACTATTATTAGCTAAATTGAAAGACTATAATTTGGTAATTGTACATATTTCGAAAACAAGTATTAGTGCTGGCAAACATTTTGGGATTACAAATCAAACCACTAAGTTATTAACATCGTTGGTAAAATCTAAAAACCTGATTTTATGTGTAGATGCAAGTCCTTACTGCTTGGAATACATTAACCATATTGAAGATTATAAAGGCGTAGTAATAGCATATGAAGACAACGATTTGGCACAGGATTATGCTGCACAAGCCATCTTTGCAGGGATAAAAGTTAATGCCAAATTACCGGTATCATTTCCTGGAAAATGCAACGAAGGTCAGGGTGAACAATGGGACAAAGCAACCCGACTTCGCTATTCGATTCCCGAAGATGTTGGAGTGAATGCCGACACGCTTCGTTGTATCGACGAATTGATGGATAATGCCATTTGCGAATATGCAACTCCAGGTTGTCAAATTTTGATAGCAAGGAATAATACAGTGATCTATCAAAAGTCGTTTGGCACTTATACCTATGAATACAAACAAGCAGTGCAAGACACTGATTTGTATGATATTGCTTCAATCACAAAGATTGCAGCAACAACGCCATCATTAATGAAATTGAGCGACCAAAAATCGTTCAATGTTATGGATCCTTTATGTGTGTATTTGCCCGAACTCGATTCAACAAACAAAGGAAATCTTAGGATAATTGATATCCTCACACATCAAGCAGGATTGAAACCATGGATTCCATTTTACTTGTCATTGATTGACGGATACGATACGCCAAAATCGGGAGTGTGGAGTTCGAAAATGAGCAGACGATACAGCAAGTATTCGGGCGTTGCTGGTGTGTGGTTAGACACCGCAGCTACATACAACAAACTAGCCTTAACAAAAACCTGCGACCCTGTTCATTCTTTCGAAGTTGCTCGAAGTCTTTATATAGATAAAGCTTGGAAAGATACTCTTTATCAAAAGATTATTCGTTCGGCAGTTTCGAGTAAAAAGGAATATAATTATAGCGATTTAGGCTACTATTTTATGCAAAGAATCATTGAAGATCGCACACATATGCCACTCGATGAATACGTTCAAAAAGCATTTTACCAACCGCTGGGTGCATACACAACAGGCTATCTTCCATTGAAACGATTCAGTAAAGAACAAATCGTTCCAACCGAATTGGATGTGGTATTTCGAAAGCAATTGCTCCAAGGAACCGTTCACGATCCGGGAGCTGCTATGTTGGGCGGAGTTGCCGGTCACGCTGGTATTTTCACCACAGCCAATGATCTTGCAAAACTATTACAAATGTATATGAACAAAGGCCTGTATGGTGGCGAACGCTATTTGAGCGATAGCATTGTAACGAAATTTACATCTTGTCCCTTTTGCCCAACCAACCATCGTGGCATAGCATTCGACAAACCAGGGATCTACAAACCCATTGGACCTGTTTGCCACTGTGTTCCACCATCAAGCTATGGACATACTGGATTTACAGGAACAATAGTTTGGATGGATCCAGAAAATGGCTTACTATTCATATTCCTTTCGAACCGTGTGAACCCCAATGCTGAAAATACTAAGATCAACAAAATTGCTCTTCGCCAATCGATTCAACAAACCATTTACAATGCGTTGTAAATAAACATCTTTCCTACTCAACAACTCTTTTCTTTTCGTAAATCTTTTCCATATTATTGCTAATAATTCCCAAATTATAAGCAATAATTCCCAAATTATCAGCAATAATTTCCAAATTATCGGAAAGAATTCCCAAATTATTGGAAAGAATATCACTATTACTGACAATAATATCACTATTATTTGCTTCCAGACTACTATTATTCCGAATAACTTCCAAATTATTTGGAATAATTGAGAAATTATTGCTACTATTTTCGACAGTTAATACAATGATATCTGCTTTGTTTTAAAGAATAAATGGGTACTTTTGTTAGCGTTACCAATTAATGATACGAACATATTTTTGAACTACTGAAATAAGGGCACATAAAGTTGATATAAATCGGTCATGCACAATTATAAAAAAATGAAGTCAAAAGAATGGTTTGAAAAATATATTACACTTTTAAAAGATGGTAAAATTGAAGAAGTAATAAAAAAAAAGAAAGCAATTTTGCCAACCTCTCTTTTTAAATACACTCCGTTAAATAATAATTCGTTAGACTGTATAGAACGTAATTCAGTATGGATGGCATCAGCTGATATTCAAAATGACCCATTTGAATGCTTTTTAAAATATGAAGATTCAGAATTGACTCAGAAATTTTTTAGAGATCCTCATTTTCAGGAAAAATTTAGATTAAAATTTAACTTAGACATTTCGGTCTTTGAAATAAAAGAGATACAAAATGATAAAAATCCTGAGAAAAAATTTCAAGAGATATGCAATGCAAAAGGAATAAAAAGAATAGATGGAGATTTGACAAATCAAAGAAACAATATTATAAATACTTTTATTAAAGACTATATGAATAAAATATATCTTTCAAGTTTTAGCGAAATAAATGATTCCACATTGATGTGGTCACATTATGCTGAAAAACTAAAAGGAATTTGTATTGAATATGATTTTTTAGATAATGATTATATAATTAATTTTTTAGAACCCGTTTATTACACAAAACAAAGATATGCAATTACAAATGGCTTTGGATTTGACAAAACAAACAACACTTTGAGAATTGCAGCCTTTACCAAAGCAAACGACTGGAAATATGAAAGAGAATGGCGTATTGTATTTCCAAATTGTAGAGATGGACACTTTAAAGTGCCAAAACCAAAAGCTATATATTTAGGTACTAGATTTAATGAAAATAAAGACATTTTTAAAGAGCAACTAACTAGTCTCTCTGTAAAGTTAAGTATACCATTATGCAAAATGAAACTACATGACACTGAATTCAAAATAATAAAAGATGAGAAACAATAAAATTAAAATGGCAATGCAGAACAAGCAATCATAAAAAGATGAGAATACTACTAACGGGAGCATCGGGATACATAGGAAAACGACTGCTCCCTATTTTGGTCGAAAATGGCTATGAGGTGATTTGCTGTGTGAGGGATAGTAAAAGATTTTCGCCACCAGAATCGCTGAAATCAAAAATAGAAATCATTCAGATTGATTTGCTGGATAAAGATTCGCTTGAGCGGATTCCAAAAGATATAGATGGAGCTTTTTATTTAGTGCATTCTATGTCGTCATCATCCGACTATCATCAACAAGAACAGGAATCGGCCGAAAATTTCAGAAATGCAATGAGTAAAACCAACGTTCAACATGTTGTGTATTTAAGTGGAATTGTCAATGAATCAACATTGTCGAAACATTTAGCATCAAGAAAGAATGTTGAATCGGAACTGAGCAAGGGCAGCTATCATTTCACAACCTTACGGGCAGGAATTATCATCGGTTCGGGAAGTGCCTCTTTTGAAATAATGCGCGATTTGGTGGAAAAACTCCCCATTATGGTCACGCCCAAATGGCTTATGACCAGATGCCAGCCAATAGGAATAACTGATGTTATAACGATTCTCGCAAAAACAATCTTAAATCCAAAGACCTTTAATAACAATTTCGATATTGGTGGTCCAGATATTTTAACCTATAAAGATATGCTGTTACAATTTGCAAAAATTCGACAGCTGAAACGTCATATTTTCATTGTTCCAATAATGACACCAAAACTTTCGTCCTATTGGTTATATTTTGTAACATCAACATCGTACAAACTTGCTGTTGCACTCGTTAATAGTATGAAAATAGAAGTTATCTGTAGAAATGATGAGATTAATAAAATACTGGAAATTGAACCAATGAGTTACCAGAAGTCTGTGGAAAGGGCATTTAGTAAAATTGAAAGTAACGAAGTGGTTTCAAGCTGGAAAGATGCTTTTATAAGCAGTAGTTTCAACCTTAGGTTATCAGAGTTTATAGAAGTGCCAACGTATGGCTGTTTTAAAGACAGGAAAGAAAACGTGTTTGTCGATCGAGCTAATTGTATAAACAAAATTTGGAGCATTGGAGGTGATAATGGATGGTATTATGCAAACTGGCTGTTGCGAATAAGAGGCTTTCTCGACAAAATAGTGGGAGGAGTTGGTTTACGAAGAGGACGTACTTCGGCTACCTGCTTAAATGTGGGTGATGCTTTAGATTTTTGGAGAGTATTGTATGTGGATAAAAGTGAAGGCCGCCTACTCCTCTTTGCTGAAATGAAATTACCCGGTGATGCTTGGCTCGAATTTAGAATTGTTGACAACAAATTGGTACAAACTGCTACCTTCCGACCTCGCGGATTGATGGGACGATTATATTGGTTTGCAATGCTTCCGTTTCATGGATTTATTTTCAAAGGAATGATTCAAAAAATAACGAAACAAAACATATAGTTATAAAAAACGTTCGAAGTACTTTTGTTAGAGTTACCAATAAACGATATATATTTATAAATATTACATCCAAACATAATACGAAAATTGACAACTTTCTACTAATTGAAAAATTCGTATATTAGCAAAAAAAAGAAATGATTGAAAAGGATAAAATATCGGAAATCGTAAATAAAATTGCATTTGGATACAATCCTGATAAAATTATTCTTTTTGGTTCATATGCTTCAGGAAATCAAAACGAAGACAGTGATTTGGATTTGTTTGTAATTAAAGATAGTGATTTACCAAGACCACAAAGAACTGTTCAAGTTAGAAAAATGCTTTATGGTTCTATGGTTCCAATTGATTTGATAATTTATACTCCCAAAGAGATTGAAGAATCAAAAGACAACAAACAAGGTTTTGTTTTTGAAGTTTTACATACAGGAAAAACATTGTATGAACGAGCAAGTTAATGAAATAAAACAATGGATTATTAAAGGTGATCATGATTTAGGCACAGCAAAAGTGACTTATTTACATATTCCCGAATATCTTGATACCGTTACATTTCATTGCCAACAGGCAGTAGAGAAATACCTTAAGGCATATTTGATTTATCAGAATGTAAGTTTCAAATTCACTCATGATTTGATATATTTACTCGATTTGATAACTCAAAAAGATACAGATTTCGAACCTTATTATGATAGCGTTTCTGAGTTACAAGGTTACGCTGTCGAAATTCGATATCCAAATGAAAGTATTTATCTTTCAAACGAAAAAGTTGAGACAGCAATTCTGATTGCTAAGACGATAAGAGATATCGTTACTCAAAAAACAAAAATTACAATCGATTACAACGAAATAATAAACAAATAAAGCCTGGCGGTAATCGAGTAGACGGCGGTACAATAAATTAGTGGGAAAGATTCGAATAATACCCCGTTAAGCTGAGGTTATAAACAAAGCGAGTACGGCGATCGGCTCCAGCCCTTAGCCAACCACCGATCTATGTACAATGAATTTCAGCTCAACGTACAGTAATAAAAAACGTTCGAACAAAAAAAGATGATAACATTAAAAGATAGAATCGTAAACAAAGAATCTGGGTTTTTACTCTACGGATTAACCCCTCCTAAGATTAATACAGAAGAGGATAAAATCAGGATTATTGCTGCTAAGCAAGTTGAAAGACTAAAAGAATTAGAAATCGATGGCTTGGTTTTATATGATATTCAAGATGAATCGTCAAGAACAAGTTCTCCGCGACCTTTTCCGTTTATGCCATCAGTAGCTCCTGATTATTATAGTGAAAAGTATCTGACTGAATTAACGATTCCAAAAATTATATACAAAAGCGTTGGTAAATATAATTCCAATGACTTTAAGCAGTGGATTGAGCAAAATGCTGCTACGATCGATTGTTCTGTTTTTGTGGGTTCTCCAGCAAAAAATCAAGCGTCATTTCTGTCTCTCAACGATGCTTATACCATAAATCAGCATTCTAATTCCTCAATGATTATAGGCGGTGTAGCAATTCCTGAACGACATACGAAGAAAGGTGACGAACATATTCGGCTTTTCGATAAAATTGATAAGGGTTGTCGTTTTTTCATTTCTCAATGTGTTTACAGCGTTAATAATACGAAGGATTTTCTTTCGGATTACTATTACGCTTCAATTGAAACTGAGAGAGATTTAGTTCCGATTATTTTCACCTTAACCCCTTGTGGCTCTCTAAAGACATTGCAGTTTATGGAATGGTTAGGCATCGATATTCCTAAATGGCTAAAAAATGACTTAAAACATTCGAATGACATCCTTTCTAAATCAATTGATACGTGCAAAAACATTGCAATAGAGATACTTGATTACAGTGCTAGAAAAAATATTCCTATTGGATTTAATATTGAAAGTGTGGCTATCAGAAAAGAAGAAATTGAAGCTTCTATTGAATTATTAAAGGATATAAAAGGATTGATGAAACGATAAAATGCACAACAGCAACACATCAGTTTTACTAAATGCAGTTTGCTGAATTAATCTATGTATTTGCTGTATTTTTTGGGAATTAAGCTTTTTTAACAAATTCCGATTTAAGTCCCATAGCACCAAAGCCCTCAATCTTGCAGTCGATATTATGATTTCCACTAACAAGTCTGATGTTTTTAACTTTTGTTCCAGCTTTAATTGGTTTGGGAGCACCTTTAACTGGTAGATCTTTAATAACTACAACACTATCACCGTCATGAAGTTCTGTTCCATTCGAGTCTAAAACCTTGGTTTCAGCATCAGTCGTTACTTCTGTTTCCACATCAGTAGGATTCCATTCATAGAAACACTCTGGACAGATAAGCAAACTATCACTTTGATAGGTGTATTCACTTTTACATTTAGGACAGGGTGGAAAATCAGCCATTTTTAATAGATTTTAGAATTATTATTTCACAAAGATACAGATTTACATCGATAACTACTATTGTCACAAAGCATAGTGTGAGGGTCAAACGATATTGATAACAACCAAATCAAATAAGCATTAGTAATTTGGAATCAAATACAAAAACGTATATTCTTTGTTTTAAAGAATAAATGGGTATTTTTGTTATAATTTACATGCAGACATAAAGAAGATAAACAATGAAAAAACTATTCAAATTTGGTGAAGATGTTGAAGGATACAACATCCCCGTTTTAAACGAAAGAGAAGTTCGTGCCGCTGCAGGAATTCTATTTTTGTTTCTGTTTATATCGCTGATGCTAATTATCTTCAAGCAGAATTTTACGTTTTTAAAGTATAATATCACGATTTTCCTTACAGATTTTCTCCTTCGAGTATTTGTAAATCCTAGGTTTGCACCGTCATTAATTATTGGACGAATAATTGTAAGCAATCAAACACCCGAATATGTTGGAGCACCTCAAAAGAAGTTTGCTTGGATTATTGGCGTTGTTTTGGCAATTATAATGTTTATTATGTTCAACATTGTTAATGCCTACAGTCCTATTACAGGTATTATATGTATGATTTGTTTAGTTTTCTTATTCTTTGAATCGGTTTTTGGCATTTGTTTAGGCTGTTTGTTTTATCCTTTATTTTTCAAAGAGAAAATACAACTATGCCCAGGAGATGTTTGCGAACCAAAAGCAAAACAAGCTATTCAAAAAGTATCGAAAGTTCAGATTTTTGTTGTTCTTGGTTTGATTGCTTACATTTTCCTATTGGTATATGTTTGCAATAATCACTTTACAGAAAAACCGTACGATTTGTTTGGGATTGAGAGTCATACTCCAGCAAAGTAATCAGTAACTATAGGACAAAAAAACGTTCTTAAAGTTATACCTAGTGCTTTCTAAAAAACTATTAGGTTATTGAAATAGAGAAATATACTAAAATAAAATAGTTTTAAAATGCAAGCTTTAATTGAGAAGACGTCAAAAAGTTGTGCACTTTGAAATGCAAAAGTCAAATCGAGCATTCGACAAAAATGCGTGCGACGAGTGAATAATGCTGCACAATGGCATCATAAGCGTTTTTTTGTCTTGACTTTTTGTAACTTTTGGGTCAAGCCAAAAGTTAGACATAAAAAAAACAATAAAAATAAACCATTCACAATGAGGTTGAGTTATTCAGTTAACCCTATAACAAAAGAGCCTTATTGAAATCAATAAGGCTCTTTTCGTTTATTTACTCAACCGTGGTTTTGTTTTCTTTATCATTACAACATCCATGATAATGTTTCCACCATCCATCACGTTTTGGGCGTTCGCCTTCACAGCAATTACCTCGACGACCTCTTCCATGATGTCTTCCATGTCCGCGTCCAAAACCAGAAAAGAGAATTTTAGATAGAATCAATAATCCAACAGTTTGCCAAAATGTTATAATTGGTCCGTGAAATAACAGAGGGATTAACCAGTTCCAAAGGTGCATGGTACCTAATAGAAACAATCCGATTGCAGCAACTCCAAGTATGCCCATGCCTACAAATTTTAATACTTTCATTTTTTTACATTTTTACGTTTAAATTCTTATTTATTCATTAGTTCTTGATACAAATTCTTTAAATTTTCCCTAAGAGCTAAAACAGCGTATCTCTTTCTCGAAATAAGAGTATTGATTCCAATTCCTGTCTTTTCTGATAGTTCATTAAAACTTATTTCGTCAAATTCGTTAGCAATGAATACACTACTCTGCTCTTCGGGTAGTTCTTTCAGCGTTTTTTCTATGATTTCCCAAATCATTACTTTTAATTCTTCATCTTCGGGCGACGTACCTAAATCTGGAATTATTTCTTCTAACGAAATTGGTCCATCTTCGTCGTTCTTTTCAAACTGACTAAATGGTTCCGTTTTCTTTTTCCGAAATAAATCAATAATTCGGTTATCGGCAACCCTATAAATCCACGCTGTTAGATTTTCAATCGTCTTAATATCTTGAAATCCTATGGTAAGTTGATAGAAAACATCCTGCAGAATATCTTCAGCAACCACCGTATCGGAAATCTTCTTCCTGATATACCCGAGCAGACGTCTCCGCTCTGTGCTATATACATTTCCAATTTTTTCCGATTCTTTAGGACTCATTATACTGACTATTTACTTCCGTGACGAACGAGGTTGAATTATATTGTAACTATTTTTGATAAAATTTGAATTATTTTCTAAACTATATTTTTAACTGTTACTTGTCGTGCTTTTTTAATTGTCGTTTCGACTCCGCTCAACGACCGGACGCTGAGCGAAGTCGAAGCGTGTGAAACAATTAAAGTATAATTAGGGTCTACTGAAAAACTTTCTATCCCTTGCTATATAAGGGAATAATCATAATATTTGCATTAGTAAGTGCATATATTTATGGTAAAAGAATCAAAAAGGCTTGCATCTAAGCCATCTTATA
>Ga0302288_1000370_pt1 | contig 37396 bp, 11 predicted proteins | sample III_Fen_N1_1_FD_194549 | JGI IMG/M metagenome (GOLD analysis project Ga0302288, IMG submission 194549) | Peat permafrost microbial communities from Stordalen Mire near Abisko, Sweden - III_Fen_N1_1 | ecosystem: Environmental > Terrestrial > Soil > Wetlands > Permafrost | place: Sweden: Abisko...
TACAATTTGAGCTGTCAATTGCACTGTCTTGCCTTCTGTAATTGATGTTGATGTTGGGGTCAACATTACTTGCGATATAGCAATATCACAACCTGTCATTTGCACTGTTGTCGATGCTGTATATGTATTATTAGATTTATCGACTACAGTTGCAGTTACTTTAGCAACTTCCGAGCCATAGCCCAATTTATTTGTTACTACCCCATTCGCATCAACAGTTAAGTTTGCATTATCAGACAACCATGTAATCGAAACTATAGTTGCATCGCTCGGATTAATTTGCAAATAATTTTTAACATTTAATGTTGCTGCTAATCCAACAGACAATGTTGGTGACACAAAAGAAACACTTGTTACAGGTATTTTCAATTCGGTTACAGTAAATGCAACCGTTTTTGTTGATTTTTCACCAGCTTCATCAGTACAAGTAAAAGTTACTAATTCCGTTCCTAACCAAGATGTTGATTTTGAAACTATTGAAGCAATATTATTAAGTATTGATACCGTTATATTTGTTGTTGTTGAAGCTGTCCATTTCAAATTAGCATCGCTGGTATGATCATCGGCAACATAACTATCGAGTAAAATATTACTAAATGTTTGACCCTGCATTATTGACTGATTTGGTATTGCAGCAATAACAGGAGCATAATTTAATGCAAAGCTTACTTCACTTCCAAACAATAATTTATCAATTGAGACTGTAGCTGTTTTTGCTGTAGTACTACCTGCATCAAAATACATTTTCACCCCATAAATTTTCGAAATATCAACACTTGCAGTTGGAGTAACTTGTGAAAATTTATTAGTAAACGCAAATACATATAATGAATCTGATGTTCCAACAATGGGAACAATTACTGGAGAACTATTTGTAATATTTCCATTAACATCAAAATAATCGACACGTAAATTGATAGCAGTAGATGTTTTCGCTTTAATTGCGAAATAAGGATAATTAGTTAGATTTAATATTCTCGATGCTTCGTTCGCTAAGTTAAATGTAATAGCACTATTTCCACTTGTTGCAGTTCTATTATATGTAACATCTGCTGTTCCAGCATTATAAGCAACACTATAAGTACTGTTATCAACCGTCCAACCTGGCATATCTGGACGAACAATATTTTCAATATAACCTTCAACTAATGTTGGAGTTACTTGTAATTTTACGGTATAAACTTTTATTGTCGTTTTATCTTGAGCAATAACTCTAACGGTAGCAGTTCCATCAAGTTTTGAAGTTTGAGTTATTTGAATAGTAGCATTTGCTTGAGCAACAGTTGCCGAAATTGTTGGAATAACAGATGTTCCAGCAGGTAACGTTAAAACATACGAATTTGTAGTTGCCGAAAATATCGGTGAAAGAGTACCTGCATTTGACGTTAATGTGGCAAGATTAGCGTTAGACGACAATACAGTTGGTACTAATGGACCAATAACCAAGTTATCAATTACGGCTGTTTTATCTCTATCCTTATCATTTTTTAGATATTCGAAAAAGAATCGAACAGCTGTTATTTTGGTTTTATCGACAGTACCAGCAGCTCCCGATTGTGCTCCCGTAAAATCGAGATTAAATGTTGTTTTAGTTGCTGAAACGGTAACAATTACTGGAGATAAATCAGATGAATGTCCACTTGCATCTACAACTTCTACACGTAAAGCAATATTGGTATTCGTTGGTTCTAATTTATTTTCGGTACAAATTGCATCAAAGCTAACGTACAAAGTTGGATCAGCATTAAGCACAAAGGTTTCTGGGATTTTATACGTAAAATAATCATTATTTGTAGCTCCTTTTGCACGTATAAAATGAGCCGTAAACTGCTGTCCACTTTCTGTTAAAATATATGAAGATCCTGAAGTTATTGAATTTGAAATATTTTGATTTGAATTATCATCAAAATTATCTGTCCATTGCGTAATAGCTGTTGGAGTATATAAATAACTAATTGTATAATCTTTTTTATCGCCACTTTCTGCGGTTACAGTTATTACTGTATTTTTTGTAAAATTTGCAGCATAACTAATCGAAACTTGAGCATTTGAATTTGTAGGAATAGCAGTTAATAATGGAATAATAACGCTCGATGTTGTTGCGGTATAGAAATATGTTGATGCAGAAAATATTGGAGATAATGTACTGCTCGCAATTGTTAAGCTTTTTAACGAAGCATCTGTTGACATTTGAGCTCCAAATGTAACAGTATATACATTCGTATATAATCCGCTAGGTGAAACAACAGTAATTGTAGCAACATCATTCAACGATTTTGCTTGTACAATACTTAGCGAAGCATTTGAATTTACTGAAACAGCACTTAATGTAGGTACGGCTGTTGTTCCTTCTGGCAATAAAACCTTATAAGTATATACATTATTTTGAATCGTTCCAGCTAAAGAACCAATTGTCGAAGATATTGATTTCAATATCGCAATATCATTAGCCGATGTGTTTTTAATGTTATAACTTGGAGTCATTAACTCTTTATTCAACGATTTTTCGGGGAAACGTCCATAGCTAACATCTGAAGTTTGTTTTCCAAACGCAACAGTATCAATTGTAACAATACCATTTTGTGTAACTTGTGATAAGCTTATTTCTTCACCATCCGATGATAATTGAAAGTCTAAATGTAAAGCCCCTTGTTCGGGTTGTTTATCTGCCCAAAAAGTAATCCATTTTCCTGCCGCAACAGTTGTTGCAGTAGAATTATTTCTTGGTATTCGAAACAACAATGAGTGTGAAACGGTATCAGAAACGAACAATCCACCTAAATCGACACTTGTTGATGAGCCATTATAAAATTCTATGTAATCATCAAATTCTCCATTTTCGTCAGCTTTAGTTTTTGTATTTAGCGATAAACATTCATTAATTGTAATACCCGTTACAGTTTGAATTGTAGTATCATTTTTATTTTCTAATCCTGGTGTTGGTTTTACCATATATTTCCAAGTAGAAGAACCTACTGGGTAAATGCCATAAGAAATATCTTCCCCCTGATTTGTATATGAAACCTTATCTATTACATAATTTTGAGCTCCACGTAATTGCACAATAGCAATATCACCTTTTGCTGCATTTAAATTAAAATTAGTATGATTTGGATTTATTTCAGTTTGCTTGTCAGCCCAAAGGATAAAATAGCCATTAGCCGGAATTGTTGTTTTACTCGACATTCCTTTAGGAATCATATACATATTTGGAACAGTCAAATCGTTTGTCACAAATAATCCACCTAAATCGACAGCAGTAGTATTAGTATTATAAATTTCAATATAATCGGCATAACTTCCTGTTTCTTCAAGGATTGTTGAATTATTTTTTGCCATGAATTCATTAATCTTTAACCCATCGATAAAGGTTGTACTTTGAATCGTGTTCGAAGCATTAGGAGTTGAAATCGAAAATATAATCTTATTTGTACTTCCATCAGGATAACGGCCATATGAAATATCGGTATTTTGAACACCATAGATTAAATTATCTATAGTACTAATAACACCTGTTGAACTTTTTTGAGACAACAACAACGTATCACCATCTTTATTTAATTTAAATGGTAAATGAAGTGCTCCTTCCGATACATGATCATCGGCCCAAAGTAATATATATCCACCCGCAGGAATTGTAGTTAATGAAGGTGATCCATAAGGTATTTTATAAAATGTTGGTACATTTGATTTATCAGAAACATATAAGCCGGCAATATCAATTGCCACCGTGCCTGCATTATATATTTCCACCCAATCTTCATAACTTCCTAAACTATTAACATTTGTTGTTTTGTTTGAAGTCATTATCTCATTAATTTTCAAATTAGCAACCGTTGGTCGAAGTTCGAAAACAGCTTTTAACGTTGTAGCGGCTGTAATACTAATAGAATATTCAGCAGTTGTAGCAAGTGACGTTCCAGTACCATTTTCCCATCGCACAAACTGATATCCATCAGCAGGATAAGCCATTAATTTAATTGCAGTACTATTGTATTGTTGTCCCGAATATACCGACGGAATTGTTGTTCCTGCAAGTGTAACAGAACCTTGAGTTGCAGTATAATTAACCGTTAAAGTTGAAAATCCTTTATTCCCGAATTGAGCATCAATATGAGAACGTACATAAGCTATTCTATCGGTTCCCCAAGAAATCATACTGGAAACCGAATATGCTGAATTTACACTTCGAGTCCATTCAGCATCATTATATACATCACGTTCTGTTTCTATTACACTTTCGATATTATTTGCAATAGAATTTAAACGCGATGTTGTATAAACAGTATTGAGCATACATAAATATCTTTGTATAAAAGTCGACTTAAATTCAGCACTTAAAATCAAATATTTATACAATGTAGCAATAGCCCCCGAATTGCCTGTTAAATTTGAAAAAGCGTTTGATGAAGCACCTCCACCCCATAGTCCATAACCAAAATCGGTATCATAAAGAGGAAAGCGGAAACGACCATTTTCTTCACGAGGACGCCACATTCTAGCATTATTCCCAGGCCAATCGGTATTTTGACAATATAATTCAGCAATTATGTAATTCATAAAATTATCAACATCGATATAATGTTTCTTCACATAATCATAATTTGCTGTAGTAGCCATTGAATTTGATTTCAAATAAGCTAACATTTCTTTATATCGTAATGTATCACCTTCTGATGCTTCAAAATATGAAGCATTCCTTAGTTTTAATAAATCAATTTTATCGGGATCTACGGTTGAATAATAGCCAGCAAAATAATTAGCATCATATCGCTCTTGCATATTTATAAGCCCCCAATATTCACCATTCAAATACAATACAACAGGCTGATATGCTTGAGTTTCTAAATCAGATTGCCCACGAACAATACTTTGTATTATTGCATCACGAGCCATACTTCCAATATCCCAATCATTTCCACCGTTTCTTAGTTCAAAAGCAGAATATTTACTCAATCCTTGAGTTCCAAATAATGGATAATGTATTTTACCATCTTCATATTTACTTTTCATTGCAACAACTAACGATTTTAAATCGAAGTTTCGAGAAACAGCACCCATAACTTGTGCTCCTGCACTAACTCCGGTAAGTTTAGTCCCATTTGCATCAAAAAATTCAACAAAAACTTTTCGTTCCCAATCTTGATACCAGTTTGCATTTACCGTTTGTCCTCCTACTAGATAATCGACACCTTTCGTACCTTGAATATAAATTCCTGAATCGGAACTAAAAAAATTATTAAAATCGGTAGACATCGAAACGACAGGAAGCGTTGGTTTTCGTAATCCTATAAAGTATGTTGATGCTATTGTATTGCTTGGCACATAATCGGGATGAAAAACTTTGGCTTTGATAACAAAACCATAATCTCTTGTTCCTGAATATTTATCGCTTGGATATGAAAAACCATTTGGATATGAATATTTCTGAATACCCGATTTATTTAAGCGATTATTACCGTATTTCTGCGTTGTTTTATTTGTTGATTTTGCAACAATTGCTGTAGAATAAATTGGTGATGAAGCTGTTGGTTCTGAACCATCTGTTGTATATCGAATTACAGCCCCCGATATTGAAGATGACAAGCTTACATTTTGGTTCGATGCATAAAATCCTGCAGGTATCGAAAATGTAGGTTGTGGTGCTAATCCTTTTACAACTGTTGCATTATTTGTTTTCCCTGGAGTTGGAATTGACAATTTATCCCAAGTCCCCGTACCATCAACCTTTCGACCATAAGCAACATCTGGATCTAATGCTCCAAAACTTACAGTATCAAGTAACAACATTGTTGAAGCAAAGAGCTTTAGTTTTTCTCCATCAGAACTTAATTTAAAATTAGTATGAAAACCATTGTTTTTTCCATCAACCCAAATAATTAAATAACCTTTCGATGCAATCGATGTTCCTACAGGAATAGACCATTTACGAGGTTCTTCGGCATCATCTGTTAAATAATAACCTCCCACATTTACAAAACTTGAACTCGAATTATATAATTCAATCCAATCTGCAGATTTTCCATAATCGGGATCTAATACGGTTTTAGTATTTGTTGGTTGAATTTCGTTTATTTTTACCTGTGCAAATAGAGAATTCGACACTAATAAAATAAGCAGTAAATTAAAACTAAAGTTATGCTTCAACATCGTATTATTTTTTTGATTACACACACATTAAACTGTGTAAAAAATACACCTTTACACAAAATTAACAATTAATTAATATGTTGTATTGAGAAGCAATTTACTAGATTGAAAAGGCCTTACTATTAACAATTCACACAATTCAATATATGATTGAGTTCTCAATCGATTATTTGTAAAACATCGTACTTTTACGATGACAAACATCATCGATTATATCAATAATTAATATCCTCCACATCTTATAGGAATCAAATTGCATTTAATAATTATATTACGTAGTTTGAATCAGTAAAATGTAATTTTGTTATGCCTATAAATTAAAAATGCCAGTAAAAAACTGGCATCTTAAATAATTTAATAATCAATTAATTCCTTATCGGTAGAAATGAATATTCTTTTGAATACTTTAACATTTGCTCTACATAGTTTTTAGGATATGAAACTTTAACATCTGTTATTAAGCTATCTTTACCATAAACCAATTCATATTCTGGATTTATAAATCCACGATACGATGGTAAATTAAGTTTATCGAATCGATTAAGAACTTCTTTATGAAGAATTGGATCGACTTTCACTCCATAATTTTCAACCAAAGCTTGAGCAGCAGCAAAATCTCCTTCCGATGTTATTCTTTGAATTTCTTTCAATAATTCACCAAATAGATTTTGCAGTTTCTTATAGTCATTAATTACGAAATAGGTCTTTTTATTTTTAACAACCTTTTCAATAATATTTTCTGGTTGACCTTTTTCATACACCCATTTCGCAATTAACTGACGATTTCGCATATGCGATTCTTCAATATTTTTACCCAATTCAATACGTTTCAACTGAGTCATCATTCCTCCACGAATATAACCATCGTATTCTGCTTTTGCTGCCTCATCGCAAGGCAATAGTTTTAGTTCAAAAGTTTTGGGCGACATCATATAATATAATGCAAAAAGATCGGCTCTAGCCTCTTCTATCGTTGAATGATAATTTTTCAAACTTTCTGATTTGATACCAGGCAGCAATTGACCAGAACCATGCCCTAAACATTCGTGAAGGTCAGTATGCAAATTAGAAGAAGCATATCCATATTTTTTATACCTATCAACTTGTTCTTTATTGTATGCAAATTCATTAATTGAACCACTATTTACCGTTGCCTGATCGTATGCATAACATATATTTTCGAGCGACACCGATTTTGAGCCATAATGCTGACGAATCCACATTGAATTTGGAAGATTAATTCCAATTGGAGTTGAAGGGAAACAATCGCCACCTAAAGTTGCTACGGTAATTACTTTTGCCGAAATACCTTTTATCTTTTTCTTTTTAAATTGAGCATCTACTGGTGAATTATCTTCGAACCATTGAGCGTTATCGCTAATTATTTCGGTACGTTTTGTAGCTTCCTCATCTTTAAAATTCACAACCGACTCCCATGTTGCTTTACGACCTGCAGCATCACCATACACTTCAATAAATCCATTTACAAAATCGATATGAGAAACAGTATCCTCTACCCACGAAATATTGTATTCATCAAACGTTTGTAAATCGCCTGTTTTGTAAAAAGCAATTAACTTCTCAATTGTTTGTTTTTGTTTTTCGTTTTCTGCAACGGTTTTTGCCTTATCAAGCCAATAGCAAATCTTTACTATTGCGGCAGAATACATTCCTCCCTCTTTATAGATTTGTTCTTTTAAAACGCCATTTTCTTTAATTAATTTTGAATTTAATCCAAACGACAATTCTTTATTTGTAGCCTTTTGTAACTGATTTTTATAAAACTCATCAGCCTCTTTTTGTGTAACTCCTTCGTAAAAATTATTTGCCGACGAAAGTAATATATCACTTTGAGGATCAAGATTTACTCGTTTCGAATCTACTTTTGGATCGAAAATGACAGTAGTAATAGTTTCAATAAATGATTTTCGAACCTCACCCTCTAATGGTAATTGATTATCGGCAAGAGGCTCAATCAATTTCAAAAAATAGTCTTGCGTAAATTTGGGTGTAAATTTATCGGTAGAATAATGGTGATGAATACCATTTGCAAACCAAACTTGTTTTAAATATACCTCGAAATTCTTCCAATCTTCAGAAGTTTTATCTCCTTTATAATTTGTATAAATGGATTCTAATGTTTTTCTAATTGCAAGGTTGTGTTTATTATTTTGATCAAACAAAATATCGCGTCCACAAAGAGCTGCCTTATGAAGATAGAATACTAAAAGCTTTTGATTTAATGAGAGTTTTTCAAATCCAGGAACTTGATATCTCATAATTGCCATATCTGCAAATCTATCTATTTGCCATTCAAAGCTTGAATCGACCTTTGTTGATTCCTTTTTACCATCGTTAGTACATCCAATTAACGATAATGCAATTGCAGAACTTGCTATCATTTGTTTTATCATATTAATAATATATTACGTTCATTTTTTATTACAAAAAAAACGTCCCTATTTTTCAATAGAGACGCACTTTTATATCTTATATCATATTAGTAAACTAATTTATAAACTTTAGAAGAGAAGCTTCCTTTTAAAGTAGCTTCTTTAGCCAAATTTGATGTACCTATTTGAGTCACAACAATTGAGAAATCGCCAGATACCAAACCGGTAGTTTCATTATATTTAAAATTAGTAAAAATTACATTATTTGAATCAAAAGCTCCTGTTGAAGGATCACTTTTAATATTATCATCAGTAACTGAATATTTCAAAAGACTTCCAGAACTTAGTTCTTTATAGTATACTAATTGGAATGTTGCACTATTTTCATAAACATTAGGATTAAATTGTGTAGTAAGTACCGAAGAACCTTGAACTACTATGTTCAAAGACATACTTCCTTGTTTTTCAGACATTAAGCTAATAGTAAACTTTTTAATAAGCGTTTTGATTGGTGTGTTACCAATATAACTGACTAAAGTATCATCTTCAACAGTACTCGCATATTTATTTTCTGGCAATGTATTTATAAAATTAAATGATTCATTTAACTTCTCACCGTTTTTACTAGTACCAACGATAGTACCTTTAATATAACCAGCATTACCATATTTTATTAAATTAGCATCTTCCTGCTTGGTACACGAGCTTAGAGCAAAAAAAGATGCAACTAAAACAAACAATAAATTTCTTTTCATTTTCCTGTTTTTTAAATTTATATTATTAATCTCTAAACACAAAAATACAATTTAATTGGATAGCATTATCATTTAACTATTATTGACGTTTAAACCTTAGCTCTTTTTTTACCGTAATTGTGGTTTTGCTGGAAGTTGTTTCTTTGATATTTTGCTTCGTACTTTTAATAACTAATTCTTTCCAAGCAAGCCTATCTATTGAAAAGGTTCCATAACCAACCAACATAATACCTTCTTTATTTTTCTTTTCGTTTAACCAGTACCAACTATTACAAACAACTCTTTTGTTAAATTTAGATGTGACAACACCTTTAACATACTTCCCACTTTTTATCGTATCAGAATATGTTCCATCTTCATTTATAATCAATGTTTCGGTATATATAGAATCAAATTCATCAACACCTCTTGTCGAATGTTTCAAACTATCAGCAAAACTAGTTGTATAATGTAATGGTGAACTTGTAGCATTTATGCTTGTTGTTTTAAGAATAATACTATCATTTGTAATCCCTTTTATTTTCCAAATCCCAATTAAACGAGTATCGCGCGAACGTAAAGATAAAAACGGATCGTTAGGTCCTTTACGACAGGACATTGAAATTGCAACTATGGTTGAAATGATTGCTGTGATAAAAAGTATTTTTTTCATTCTATATTTTTTTATGAGTTGCAATAAACGCAAATCTATGGATATTAGTATGTCTAGTTAAATATTTCCTTTTTTGCTGCCAATAATGTGTTTTTCAATAACGAAACAATTGTCATTGGTCCTACCCCACCTGGAACCGGTGTTATATAACTACATTTTGAAGCAACTTCATCAAATTTCACATCACCTGTTAATTTGAAGCCCGATTTTGTCAAATCCGATTTTACTCGTGTTGTTCCAACATCTATTACAACAGCACCTTCTTTTACCATTGAGGCTTTAACAAAGTCTGGACTTCCTAAAGCTGCAATAATAATATCGGCTTGAGAACAAATCGCTTCAAGATTTTTTGTGCGGCTGTGACAAACAGTTACTGTAGCATCACCTGGATTTCCCTTTTGTGACATTAAAACACTCATTGGACGACCAACGATATTACTTCGTCCTAAAATCACACAATGCTTTCCAGCAGTATCTATTTTATAACGAGAAAGTAATTCCATAATCCCAGCTGGTGTAGCTGAAATAAATGCAGGTAAACCAATTACAGTACGTCCAACATTTACTGGATGAAATCCATCAACATCTTTTTTGGGATCGATAGCTTCGATTACTTTTTGCTCATCAATATGTTTGGGTATTGGTAATTGAACAATAAAACCATCGATATCTGCATCGTTATTCAATTCGTTTATCTTTGCTAAAAGCTCAGCTTCAGTAACATCATCTTCGTAACGAATTAATGTTGATTTAAAACCAACTTGTTCGCAAGCTTTTACTTTGTGTCCAACATAGGTTTCACTTCCACCATCGTGACCAACAAGAATTGCTGCTAAATGAGGTGTTTTTCCACCTTGTTCTTTAATCTTTGCAACTTCTGCTGCTATTTCATTTTTAACCTCGTCAGAGATTTTTTTTCCGTCTATTAATTGCACGTTATTCTAGTTTTGAGTTTATAATTTTGAGTTTTAAGTTAATCGATTTTGAATTATGCCTTTTAATTAAAAACTCATAACTCAAAATTCACAACTAAATATTATCTCATCATTGGCATATTTTTCATCATTTTGGCTGCTTGTGCACTATTTCCAGTAACCATTTTCATCATTTTGCGAGTTTCGTCGAACTGTTTGATTAAACGATTAACTTCGGTAATATTAACACCACTTCCGGTTGCTATTCTCTTTCTGCGTGATCCGTTTAATAATTCAGGATTTTCGCGTTCTTGAGGAGTCATTGATGAAATGATTGCTTCAATACCTTTAAATGCATTATCATCAATGTCAATATTCTTCAATGCTTTTCCAAGTCCTGGAATCATTCCAGCCAAGTCTTTCAGATTTCCCATTTTCTTAATTTGTTGAATTTGAGAAATGAAATCGTTGAAATTGAATTGATTTTTTGCAATTTTCTTTTGGAGTTTGCGAGCTTCTTCAACATCGTATTGTTCTTGAGCACGCTCAACTAACGATACGATATCACCCATTCCCAAAATACGATCGGCCATACGTTCTGGGTAGAACATATCGATAGCATCCATTTTTTCGCCAGTACCAACAAACTTAATTGGTTTATTTACAACCGAACGAATTGAAAGAGCAGCACCACCACGAGTATCACCATCTAATTTGGTAAGTACAACACCACCAAAATCTAATCTATCATTGAATTCTTTTGCAGTATTAACAGCATCTTGTCCAGTCATTGAATCAACAACGAACAATATTTCAGAAGGATCAACCGCTTTTTTAATATTTTCGATTTCCTTCATCATTTGCTCATCAACAGCCAAACGACCAGCTGTATCGATGATTACAATATCATTTCCATTTTTCTTTGCATGTTTAATTGCTTCTGTTGCAATCAAAACAGCATCTTTTACATCGGGCAAAGTGAAAACGGGAACTTCTATTTGTTCGCCAAGAACTTTTAATTGTTCGATAGCCGCAGGACGATAAATATCACAAGCCACAAGCAATGGATTACGTCCACGTTTGCGTTTTATCATATTTGCCAATTTACCCGACATGGTAGTTTTACCAGAACCTTGTAAACCAGCCATTAATATAATAGCAGGCGAGCCTTTTAATACAATATCTACATTGCTTCCACCCATGAGTTCAATTAACTCATCGTGTACAATTTTGGTCATCATCTGACCTGGTTTTACAGCTAGAAGTACGTTTTGCCCAAGAGCTTTTTCTTTTACCGTTTCGGTAAATGTTTTGGCTATCTTATAGTTAACATCGGCATCGAGTAATGCACGACGAACTTCTTTTAATGTTTCGGCAACGTTAATTTCGGTGATTTTTCCTTCACCTTTTAATAATTTCATCGAACGATCTAACCGTTCGCTTAGGTTTTCAAACATCATGGTTTAACAGATATTTTTGGTATTCTTATTATTCTAAAATTCGTCGCAAATTTAGTCAATTATTTAAGAAGTTTACCATCGAAAGTTTAATAAATAAAGATCATCAAAAATTCAAATTTACAAATAATGAATTTCACTCTTTGTTTTTGTAATCCTAATAGTAACTCATTAATAATTTGCACATTATTCCTCAATATAATCTAAATCTTTATCGAAAGTTTCGTCTATCATAAAAGTTGAGAACACTGCAATTCCAATACATACAGAACCAACTATTACTCCAGCTGTTAACAAATCGGTTTTAGCTTTTAAGAAAAGAACAGCCATTGATATAGGCACAATTGCTCCTCTCACAAAATTAGGAACTGTAGTTGTAACGGTTGCTCTTAAATTAGTTCCAAATTGCTCCGAAGCAGTTGTGATAAATACAGTCCAATAACCGTGAGCTAATCCCATTACAAATACAATAAAATAAAACATATTTGCAGTATATCCATTTGCACTAAAATACCAAACACAAACAAGTATCAATGAAAATAGAGAAAATAATAATGCTTTTTTGCGAGAACGAAGCTTTTGACTAATTAGCCCAATAATAAAGCTTCCCAACGATATTCCAACATAATGCCACATTACGGCTGTACTTCCCATTATTTCGGTTTTCAAGTTCAATGCTTTCGAAAATTCAGGAGCTTGAATTACTAATATTCCAACAATAAACCACGATGGTAGTCCAATTAAAATACAGTACAGATATTTTACAAATCGTTTGCGATTAGTAAACAGACTTAGGAAATTACCTCGTGAAACCTGTTTTGATTTTGTATGCTCAAACATTCCAGATTCGAAAACAGAAACACGTAAAAGAAGGAGAGATAAACCGAGTCCTCCGCCTACCCAATATGCCATTCGCCAATTAAATAAATCGGCAACTAAAAACCCAAGAACGGCTCCAGCTATTCCTAATCCCGAGACGATAGTTGTGCCATAACCTCTCGATTCTTTACTCATAACTTCAGAAACTAGGGTGATTCCAATTCCTAATTCTCCAGCAAGACCAAAACCGGCAATGAAACGTAGTATAGCATACTGTTGCATATTTTGAACAAAACCATTGGCAATATTTGCAAGCGAATACAAAGCGATAGTAAAGAAAAGGACTGGCAATCGACCTTTTTTATCGCCCATTATTCCCCAAACGATTCCACCAACCAACATTCCAATCATTTGAATATTTAAAAGATAAATACCTTTAACCAACAATTGATCTTGAGTAACACCAATAGCAAGTAGACTTGGAACACGAACAATTCCAAACAAAATTAAATCGTAGATATCAACAAAATAGCCTAAAGCAGCTACAATTACTACAACATTAAAAGGGTTCTTTGATAAGGCTTTTGCATCCATGGAATTCTTATTTTTAATATGTCAGCAAATATAATTGTTTCTATATAATATCATGCAAACAGTTAATTAATCATCAATACATGAAAATTCAAAACAAAAATTAACTACAAGTTATATCTGTTAGAATTTTGGATGAAGCATTTTTATAAAATTAACAGTACATTAAATAGATTAATTTGGTAGTTTTGATACAACATAAATAACACAATAAAAATGATAATTGTATCCTTAGTTATATCTTTAATTTGTCTGATAATTTGTATTTTAATTTACTTAAAATTAAACAAATCAGAAAACACAAACTACTCAGATGAAATCGAAATACTCCTTCAATCAGAAGTAAAAAACATTCGATCGGATTTAAATGAAGGTTTTCGGAATAATAGAGAAGAATTAAACAAAGGAATAGCTCTATTCCAGAATTCGTTTATGGATTCGATGCAGAGGACATCGGAAAAACAAACGCAGGCTTTTGAAAAACTTATTGAAAAAGTAGAAACGAAATTACAATTAATAAAAGATTCACAAGATAATAGTTCTAAAGAAAATCGTGATGAACTTCGCAAATCGCTCAAAGAATTTCAAGATTCATTTACCCAAAATGTAAAAGATTTCAACGATTTACAAAAACAAAAATTCGAGGAAATGACTCGCAAACAAGATGAGTTAGTAAAATCGACTGAATTGAAACTTGAAAAAATGCGAGAAACGGTTGACGAAAAACTTCATAAAACGTTGGAAGAACGCCTTGGTCAATCGTTTAAACTTGTTAGCGAACAATTGCAAGCCGTTCAAAAAGGTTTAGGCGAAATGCAAACATTAGCACTTGGTGTGGGCGATTTGAAGAAAGTACTATCGAATGTTAAAACTCGAGGTGTGCTAGGCGAAATTCAATTAGGAAATATTTTGGAACAAATAATGGCTCCCGAACAATATCAAGCAAACGTAAAAACAAAACCTGGTTCAAACGATTTAGTTGAATTTGCAATAAAACTTCCTGGCAAAGACGATGTTGGTAAAGAAGTATATTTACCAATCGATGCTAAATTCCCTCAAGAAGATTATGTTCGTTTACAAACAGCTTACGATAGTGGTGATATTGCTGGAATAGACTTAGCGACAAAATCGTTGAACACGTCAGTTAAAAAATTCGCGAAAGACATTCACGATAAATATATTGCACCACCTCACACTACCGATTTCGGAATAATGTTTTTACCTCTCGAAGGATTATTTGCGGAAGTAGTTCGTCAACCCGAACTTATTGCAACCTTACAACGTGACTATAAAATCATTGTAACAGGACCAACTACTCTTGCTGCAATATTAAATAGTTTACAAATGGGCTTCAAAACACTTGCAATTCAAAAACGAAGTAGCGAAGTTTGGCAAATATTAAGCACAGTTAAAAATGAATTTAGTAAATTTGGCGACGTTTTAGTTAAAGCACAGAAAAAGATTCAAGAAGCAAGTTCTGAAATCGATTCACTGGTTACTACTCGAACAAATATGATAAATCGTCAATTGAAAAATGTACAAGAAATGCCTGGGGAATTAAAATCGGAACCAGACATTTTTAATGAAATAGATTCGTAGGGACAGGTCGCGACCTGTCCATTGTTTAATAGAGACGTTGCCTGCAACGTCTCTATTAAAGACATTAATTCAAAATTATTAATTCAAAATTTAAAATTAAACCATGACTTTAATAAAAAGTATTTCAGGAATCAGAGGCACCATCGGAGGTAAAGCTGGCGAAGGACTTAGCCCTATTGATGTTGTAAAATTTACTGCAGCATACGGAACATATATTAAACAAATGTATGGAATTACAGGTGGAACTATCGTTGTTGGTCGCGATGCTAGAATTTCGGGAGCAATGGTTGAATCGTTAGTGGTAAACACATTGGCTGGAATTGGCTTCGATGTTATTTCACTTGGTTTAGCAACAACACCTACAGTTGAAATGGCTGTAACTGGCGAAAAAGCTCAAGGTGGAATTATAATCACAGCAAGTCATAATCCACGTCAATGGAACGCATTAAAACTTTTAAATGCAAAAGGTGAATTCCTAAATGCTAACGATGGTAAACAAGTTCTTGAAATTGCCGAAAGCGATAGTATTGAATTTGCAACTGTTGACACAATGGGCAAAATCACGGAGAAACCAAATTATGAAGACGCTCATATTGATGAAATCTTAAAGTTAAAATTGGTAGATGTAAAAGCAATTGAAGCAGCTAATTTTACAGTAGCTATTGATTGTGTAAATTCGGTTGGTGGTATTGTTCTACCAAAACTATTAGAAAAACTTGGAGTGAAAAATGTAATTTCATTATACTGTACTCCAAACGGTGAATTCCCTCATAATCCAGAACCACTTCCAGAACATCTAACGGAAATAGCAAAAGTTGTTAAAGAGAATAAAGCTCATGTTGGCTTTGTTGTTGATCCTGATGTTGACCGCTTAGCATTAATTAACGAAGATGGAAGTATGTTTGGAGAAGAATATACTTTGGTTGCCGTTGCCGATTATATTTTGGCACAAACAAAAGGAAACACCGTTTCAAATTTATCATCAAGCAGAGCATTGCGTGATGTAACAGAGAAACATGGTGGAACATATACTGCAGCTGCAGTTGGCGAAGTAAATGTAGTAACTGCAATGAAAGCAACAAACGCCATTATTGGTGGAGAAGGAAATGGTGGAATAATACTTCCTGAATTACATTATGGCCGTGATGCTTTAGTTGGAATAGCTTTATTCTTGACACAATTGGCAAAATCGGGCAAAAAATGTTCAGAATTACGTGCTAGCTATCCAGCATATTTTATATCGAAAAACAAAATTGAATTAAAACCAACCGACGATGTAGATGCTGTTTTGAAAGCAGTAGAACAAAAGTTTGCAAACGAAAAAGTAAACACTATCGACGGTGTAAAAATTGACTTTGAAAAAGAGAAAGAATGGGTTCACCTTCGTAAATCGAATACAGAGCCAATTATTCGTATTTATGCAGAAAGTCAAAATGAACAAAAAGCAGCTGAGTTAGCACAAAGAATTATTGATGAGATAAAGAAACTGATATAATTATCTGTCTTACTTAAAATAGAAAAAGGGGTTTTAAATAAATTAAAATCCCTTTTTCATTTTCAGAATCGCGGCTTTGCTATTCTACTATTATGTCAACATTATCGACAAATAATTTACTAAAAACAGTTACGATATACTTACCAGGAACAAACTTCGCAAAATTTGATAATGGAATTTCCAAACGATTATTTGATACTTCAATTTGTCCACTAGAATAAACCTGTCCATAAACAGCAGAAATCATAAGAGTTACAATTTCGTTTTTTTCACTCCAAAGATTTAATGTAATATTTTCACTTTTCCCCGGAATTGGATATACCTGTATAAACACATTTTTCTTTTTATACTTAATGCTTCTAACAGGACTAAATGTAGATGCCCCATCAAAATCGGTTTGTTTAATTTTATAATAATTTACACCATTCTGAGGCTCAACATCATTAAACGTATAATAATGACTTATTGTAGTTGTTCCAGCACCATTTACTGTTCCTAAAATTTCATAGGTTGAAGCATCATATGACTTCATTATTGTAAAGAAATCGTTGTTAGTTTCAGTTGCTGTTTTCCATTCTAAAGCCACTATCTCTCCATTTAATTTTACATCAAAATATTCTAATGAAATTGGTAAAATATTTATGATATTATTTTCAAAAGTGGCTAAACATGATGCAGCATCTGCAAAAGCGGCAACCTGAGAACCGCTAACAGAAAAATCACTTTGAGCTCCAGGTGTTTCCGATGTATAATATCCTAATGCATAATTTAAAGTACCACCAGTATTTATACTACCTACATTATCAGCCCCAGATGTTTTATTCCCACAAAAATTAAGAACACCGCCGTTTGAAACCGTTAAATAATTACTATTTGACCCTGTATATAAACCAATATTCCCAATAAACATATTAGCTCCACTTGCAACAGTAATAGCATTTCCACCTCCCGAAGGTGGAATTATACCTTCAACATATAATGTTCCATTATCTGTCAATGAAAGTCCTCCACTTGCACCAAAATATAAAATCCCATCACCTGAATTATCTGTATCTAATAAATACATTCCTCCAGGCGTAGTTATTGTAAAACCAGCACCTGAATTCAAATAGACATTAGCATCTTGCACATAAACAGTACCTGCTAGTGTAAACGTACCATATCCATTTATTACAACATCCGACTTAACAATATTAAATCGACTTCCTGTTTGTAAATTGATATCATTGCTATAATTTAAACTTGAACTTGCAGTACCAAAAGAAACAACTTTTCCTGTAGCTAATGTATTATCAACATTCACCACCCCATTGTTACCATTTGTAAAACTCCATCCATTTGAATTTTGATTAATTGTAAAATTCCCATTATTAACATTAAAAACACCATAGTTTTTAAAATTCATATTCGCCTGAGTAGAATAATCTCCCGTTAAATTAATTATTCCTGTTGAAAAATTATTAATTGTTGAAAATGAATTATACCCCATTTGAGTTAAACCTTGAGCAACATTCATAGTTCCATAATTGTTTACCGTAATTGGCGTCCCCGATCCACAACTTAATGAGGTTGGCATTGAAAGATTTCCCGCAACAGTTAGTGATGCACTTGAAAGTATATTTAAAGTACTATTACAACTAAACATTAAATCTCCTGTTGTTGATATAGAATGACCCGATGAAATTGTCAAGACTGGTGATCCAGAACCATCACCGACATATACAGATGAATTATATCCAGTAACATTCCAGTCGTAAGATGATAAAGTTGCTGATGCTTTCACATAATACGTAATATCATTTGAGCTAAAGTTACTAGGATTACTACCTGTTCCTCCAGAATTTGTCCACCAACATGCAGTATTGTTTAAAGCTGGAGATGCGCAACCGGCACCAGTAGCAGTATAATAATATGTAGCGGCAGAAGTTGCTCTTGTACCTAAAACATAAAAATCGGCAATACCAGTTGCTGTTACAACAACGTCCGAATTAATAACAGAGTATGAACCATTTACAGTACCATGTTCCGAAATATATGCTCCTGCTATTGTACTTGAATAACCAATAGCATTTACACCACTAAGTGTTGTTGGTCTGGTTAATGTTATTTTTGTACTTGTAAAATTCCCAGTATATGAAGTTTGCCAATATTCACTAGAGCTTATACTCGTTAACTGAGTTGCTCCAGAACCACCGGCACTTCCTCCGGTTGATGCATAATAAGCCTGCACGGTATATGTAGGTGCAGTTGCTCCCGTTGTTGAACTCGACAATACAAATGGCAAATAATGATGAGCAGCAGCAACATAATTACCAACGGGGAACAAAAATGAATTAGCTGATGAGCTTAAGTTTGCCGATAATGACCGTGTTAATTTCCCATCAACATATGTTGACGTTCCTCCTCCAATTACGGCATTTACATCTGTATTGGTTACAGCTACAGAATATGAAGAGCAAGTAAATAAAACTCCTGCATATAGATTAAGCGTGCCCGAAACTGTTACATTATTTTGTAAAGTAACGCCACTTGTGTTGCTTATTTTAAGGTTACCAAAAGTAAATGCAGTTGTTGGCATATTTTGAGCCGTTGTTCCATTAAAAACAACTGTACTACCAGTTTTAGTCCACGATGCTGAAGTACCTGATAATGTACCTGAAATCCCAATTAAATCGGACGTTGCAAATTTACCAGAACCTGTTAGATTTAAATTATAATAATTCACCGATGAAACAGTATCACCAGCAACTGAATATACAACAGTAGAACCATTTGGTAAGAACGTTCCAGTAGCTTTAATCCGATCAAAACCTGTTTTCGTCTCGCTAGCATCACGAGCAAAAGTTAAAACATTAGTCTGTAAATCAATTTTCGAGATATTTCCAACAGTTATTACACCATTTATTGTAACATTATTTGCAAACGTTTTTACTCCCCCTAATTGACTTTGTAAATTATAATATCCTCCAGTTATAATAGGCATAACCTGATCGCCTGTACTATTAAATACGACAGTACTTCCAAATGTAGTTATGGTGCCAGCACCAATAGTAAATGTTCCAGCAACACCTATACTTCCAGAAGTCGATAAAACCCGATTACCTCCAGTTAAATTTAAATTATAATAATTTGCCGAGGAAACATTTTGAGAACTTCCAGATGCATAATTGACAGTACTACCATTAGATAAAGTACCCAAAAGCGGAATTGCAGTAGTTTGAATTGTAAGACTAGCATTATTCGAAACATTTGTCGTTGGAAGAACTGATGATTGACCAGATGGAATTGTAAAATTACAAGCTACACTTCCATCACCAACAATAATATATGAACCCGTTCCAGATAACGCCCAGTTTCCACCCAAAGTCGGTGTTCCATTATTTCTAACATTCCATACCGTGTTATTTAAAGCAAAACTTGCAGGAGCAGTTCCTGATCCATCAGTATTTGGTCCCCAATTTGAAAGTACATCTAAATTTCCAGTCGATTTTGAATAATAATTATTTCTCGCCCCCATTACAAAATAGTTTAATGTACTACCAGTAACTGAAGAATATATTATTGTTAATCCACTAGCTGTTCCTTGTAATGAAGAATAAATCCCATTTATTGTGGCGCAACGACCTACTGATGTTAATGTACCTAAAGCCGTTTGTCTTCCTAATGATACACTTCCAGTTGTATAATTTCCAGTAAAAGATGCTAACCAATATTCTGTCGTACTTATACTCCCTAATGTGCCATCATATGTTCCTCCTGTTGCAGCAGCAAAAGCTTCAACAGTCATTGTTGGACCTGTAGCACCAGAGCTTACACTCGACAAATAAAATGGATAATATTTATCAGCTCCAGTACTTTTACCAACAGGAAAAACATATAGATTTGAAGACGAAGATAAATTTGCAGGCAAAACCCTTTTTAAAGGCCCATCGATATAACTCAAAGTTGAGCCACCAGCAATTGAGGCGGTAGATTGTAACGTTAAAGTATTTGTAGATGAAGTTACAATTTTGCCATTATTCAAGATTAAACCTGTTGAAACAACTACTGCACCAGTTAGAGTAACTCCACTGGTATTATTAATCGATAAAATATTAAAAGTAAACGCTGGAATATTTTGAGCAGAAGACCCACTAAATGAAACGGTACCTGTTCCTGTGTTAAAAGTTCCACTATTCGACAATGCACCAAATAAACGAATTAAACTAGATCCAGCATTAAATATTCCTGCTGATATTGTTAAATTATTAAGTGTTACCGTTTGTTTCGTAAGTGTTAATGAACCATTTCCAGCTTTTGTTAAATTATACCCACTATGGTCAATACCTCCATTTAATATTAACTCTTTAGCAGTAGTTGTAATTGTTCTACTTGCAGATAAAGTAATGGTACCATATCCAAGATTTAAATTTTGAGTTCCAGTAAATGTAAAATCGGCATTAAAATTCATCAAATTATCAGTAGATAATGTAATTGAACCTGAACTAGTATTGTCAATTACCCCTCCACTTATCGTAAATATTCCCGTTCCTATTGCAGATTGACTATTAATATTTAACGTTCCAGCACTTAAAGTTAGACCCTCTGAAAATGTGTTAGCTCCTGACAATGTTAAACTTCCTGCACCTGTTTTAATTACAGCAATAATACCAGCAATAATACCAGTATATGATGAAGTTGAACCATTGCCAATTGTTAGGGTCTTTGAAACACCACTGTTATTAATTACAGCTGCTCCTGTAGCTGTTAAACTTCCAATTGTTAAATTATATCCATTTAATTCGAGAGTTCCTGTTCCAATAATTGTTACTGCACCAGTTGTCGAATAATCACCAGTTAAAGTAACTGTAACTCCTGAGTTTATTATTAAATCATCACCACCACCAGATATTGGAGCTGCAGCCCCACTCCAAGTCGCCATTACATTCCAATTGCCTGTTGTGTTAGCTGTTTTTGTAGCAGAAAATAAATTCACACTTTTAAACACAACAAATAAAACTAGCATTAAAAGCCTTATTCTCACCGTAATCATATCTAATATTTCGACTAAAAAGCACAAAAAATATGATGATTAATATCACCGCCTATATCAATACAAATATATTAACATTTTGCACTTATCATATATGAAATATACTTATTTATATCATATTATTAACAAAAAAAGAGGTTACCAAATTAAGGCAACCTCTCTAAATTTTTTATTATTTATTTTCTTGTTATTCAACAATAATCTCAATGTTCTCAACAAACATATTACTTATTACTGTAATAATATATTTCCCAGGAACAAACTCAGCAAAACTAGTTAATGGTATTTCTAATCTGTCATTCGAAACCTCAACTTGACCACTTGAATAAACTCGACCTAATAAATCTGAAATCATAACATTAATCGTTTCCGATTTTTCGCTCCAAAGTTTTATAGTAATATTCTGAATTCTTCCAGGTATAGGATACACTTGCATGTACACATTTTTCTTTTTAAACTTAATGCTTTTTGTTTGAGTAAATGTCGATGCTCCATCAAAATCTGTTTGTTTTACTTTATAGTAATTAAGCCCATTTTGTGGTTCATCATCATAAAACTTGTAATTATGTTTTATGGTTGATGTTCCAGCACCATTAACAGTTCCTAATATTTCAAAAGTTGAAGCATCATACGATTTCATAACAGTAAAGAAATCATTATTTGTTTCAGTTTCCGTTCTCCATTCTAAGGCAACTCTTTCTCCATTTAATTTTACATCGAAATAATCCAGCGAAATAGGTAATACATTGCTTGATGAAGTTACGGAATATGGTACTGCTGCGACAACATCAGCCATAAATTGATCCATACATGCTTGTTTCGTAGAGTATGCTGGTATCTGAACTACACCAGGATCAGTTGCAAAATCACCTTGTCCTCCTGTTGAGATTGTTCCTGGGTTAACTCCTGCAATATAATCTGATGAAGTATAATTTAATGTACTTCCATTTGTAATTGTACCTAATTTATCATCATTTATGGATAAATTTCCACAAAAATTTATTGTTCCTCCATTAACTTTAAATGCATTATTATTACCTACGGTATTTACTAATCCAATATTTCCAATAGATATAATTCCAGCTGAACCTACATTAACAGAATTTGTACCTCCTGTAGCAGTAACACCTTCAACATAAAACACACCATTAATAGTAATAGCCTCATTACCTGTGCCTTCATCAAATATTCCTTTGGTAGAATATGGATCTCCATTTGTATCAAAAAGGTATAATGCTCCAGTATTTGATACTGTAATACCCGAACCTCCACCTTGAAAACTCATATTTCCATTTTGTATAGTAAGTAAACCATCTACTAATAATGGTGAAGTTGCAGTTAATAAAACATCTGAACCTATGATACTAAATGAGCTAGTAGCTTTTAATGTTAAATTAGCAGAATTAGGAAAACTAATAGTTGATGTAGAACTATTAGTATTATTTATTAAAACTTTACCATTTAAATCATTTGTAAAATTAGCTGGAGAATTATTAGCCACATTAAAAGAACCTGTTGTCATATTGAAAGTTCCTTGATTATTAAAAATATTATTACCTGTTAATGAATAATTTCCATCTAAATTGATTACTCCAATATTTGTAATGGTTGAATTTGAACCATATTTTTCTTGAGATAAATTTCCAACAATATTCATTACTCCAGAATTTAAAATTGTTGTACTAGGGAAAGTTGTGAAATCGCCTGTAGCAGTCATTGTAGCACCACTATTAATAGTTAAATTGCCACTACTTAGTTCTATATTATTTGCATTCATGTTTATACCACTAGGTATTGTTACATTTGCTTGAATTTTAATATTAGCATTTGATCCTGTTATATTCAAGCTATTTGCTAATGTAACAGATGATTGAATAATCCATGCTACGTTATCACTTACAAAGTTTATTCCATCAGTAATTGGTGTATTTCCACTTCCATCAGCATTTGTTGTCCAATTCGACAAATCAGATAAATTAGTTGCTCCCGTTTTTGAATAATACGTTTTTTGAGTTGCTGTATTTTCTGCTAATACAAAAAAACTAAAGTTTGTTCTTGTTGATCCTGTTACAGAATTTCCTGTATTACTTAAGGAACCATTAACGGAACTAAATACTCCAATAGATGATGCATGACAATGTCCAATAGCTTTTAATGTTGAACCTATAGAATTTTTACCTAATGAAACTTTACACATAAAATCATCAGTTAATGAATTTGAACTAGCTGACCAATATTCAGATGTACTTATGCTTTTTAAAGAAGAATTATATGTCCCAGTACAATTTGCTGAAATAGCTTGAACGGTTATATTTTGTGTAGTTGTTGTTGTATAATTAGAAAACGAAAATGGTAAATAAGAAGCATCGCCAACGGGGAAAACAAATGTTGCATTTGTTGGTGTACTATTTGCATTGAGGATTCTAGTCATTGGTCCAATAATGTATGAATTACTAGAACCTTCACTTACAGCTGATGCTATTGGATTTGAAACTGTTAACTTAAATGACGGCGACAACGTTGTTACTTTTCCTTTTATCATATATAAAGATCCTGCAATTGTAACATTTCCACCTAAATTAAGTGTAGTTGATGTTGTTGCAAATATTTTAACATTATTATATGCTGGATTAAGAACTGGAATTGTTTGTAAAGTAGTTCCACTGGCAACAAATTCTACAGTACTTCCAGTTGTTGTAAACGTTGATGTTCCAGGAGTAAAAACATTTGCAATACTAATAACACTATCGGGCTCCAAAGTTCGTGGACCATTTACTGTATTTAAATTCCAGTAATTCATTGCTTTTACTGTAGCATTACTCGTATTTCTATAATATACAGTTCCCGATCCTGGATCAAATCGTCCAGCAAGAGAAACTAACTCTCCTGTTCCTTCTAAATATATAGATTTTGTCCCACTTATTAATGTTGTAACAGCTCCAATTCTAAAATGATTTTTTATATAGATATCTCCGAGAAGAGTTTTATTTCCACCATATTCTGTACTTAAATTATTGTATGGGAATACAGGAATATTTTGATCAATACCATTAAAAACGATTGTATTTCCTGTAGTTATATATGTATTTGCATTGTCATGACTAAATGTACCATAAATCCCTGTATATCCCGATTGAAATGTTACCGTACCTGAACCATGATTACCTATGGTTAAATTTCCATAATAATTTGCTGGAATTATTTGATTGACATTGTTCCCACTAAAATTAACAGTACTCGTTAATCCTAATACGCCTAATTTGGGAATACTTGAATTTGCAATATTTAAAGTTGCTCCATTTTTAACATCAATAACAACTGGTGATGTGGTTGTTAACGTTTTATTAGAAGGTATTGTAAATGTATTCCCACTTACAATTATTTTTGAACCAACCCCAGATACCGTCCAATTAGTATTTAAGGTGCTATCACTATTGATAATATATGTTTGAGCTGCTGCTGCAAAATTAACTGTAGCTGAGTTCGTCCAACTTGAAGCTGAATTCATATTACCAGAGATATAGGTATGTTCTGAGACATCAGAAACAGTTACATAAGGAGTACTACCTATTGATTTACAACCATAAGAATTTGTTACTGTAACAGTAAAAACCCCTGAATGATTAGTCGCAGTTGGCGTATAAATTATTGGACTTTGAAATGTACTTGAATACCCACTCGGATTCGACCATACATAAGCCATTCCACTTGGTGCACCTGTAAATGAGAATGAAGCATTTGTATAAGCAGGATTTGGTGTCGCTGCAACAGTAAATGTAGGCATTACACTTACATAAACAGATTTTATAACACCTTCAGTGGGCATAACATTGCAAGGAGAAGCATCTAATCGTCTTGTCCAATATATTATTGTAGAATTACCTACAACAGGAGTTACAGTATAAATATTTGAAGTTGCTCCAGAAATAATATTTGAACCTACAGATCCTGTTCCCCATTCATAAGTACATCCAGTATACCCCGAACCTCCAGATGCTGTTAGTGTAATACCTGTACCTAAACAAACTGAAGTATTTCCTGTAATTGATGTTGGAGCTGTAGATCCAGCACTCACTGTCACAGCTAAAGTGCTAGCTGAACTTACTCCACATGCATTTCCTGCAGTTACTGCAATATTACCATTTGTTCCTGATGCTCCCGATGTAACTGTTAATGTTGTGGTTCCCTGTCCAGCCGTTATCGACCAACCTGTAGGAACTGTCCATAAATATGATGTTGTATTTGCCACTGCACTAATACTATAACTTTGACCTGAGACATTATGACAAAGAGTTGTTGTTCCACTAATTGGTCCTGGTGTTGCAGGGACAGTTGAAACAACAATTACAGCTAAATTTGCACCTGTACTTGCCCCGCAGATATTACTTGGAATTACACTTATAGCACCATTTTGACCTGCAGTACCTGTTGTTACAGTAATAGAACTAGTACCTTGCCCTGAAGTAATAGTCCAACCAGTTGGAACAGCCCAAGTATAAGTACTTGCATTATTCACATCAGTAATACTATAAACTTGTCCTGTTAAACCTGAACATTGAATTGTTATTCCACTTATAGAACCTGCTGGGGATGGTACAGAAGCACTAACCATTATTGTAGCACTAGAAGCATATTCACTACAAGCACCATTTGATGTTACTGCTCTAAAATAGGTCGTTGCAGATAATGCTCCTGATGTATATGTACTAGCAGTATTTGAAATATCAATTACATTTGAAGAAAAATTATATACAGTTGAAGATTGCCATTTGGTTATGGTATTTGAATTACCTGTTAATGTTAATAACCCACTAGTACTTCCCGAACATTTCGGATTACTTCCTGAAACAGAACCAGCAGCTGTAGGAATTGCTGTAGCAGTTATTGTTGCAGTTGCTGATGAAATACAAGTTGCATTACTTGTTGTCCATGTCACAACATAACTACCTGCACCTCCATTAGGGGTAAACGTTGTGTTATATGCATTTACATTTGCAAATTGCGACAAACTTAAACTTTGTCCACTTACAGACCAAGCTCCTGTACCAATAGTTGGACTATTCCCAGAAAGTGTTGCAGGAACATTTGCACAAATTGTTTGTGTAGATCCATTTGTAGCTGACGTTGGTGATTGATTCACCGTAATTGTTGCAATCGCAGAATTTGCAATACAAGTTCCATTTGAAGTAACAGCTCTATAGTATATTGATGATGAAAGGACTCCCGAGGAATATGTGGTTGAGGTATTCGAAATATCGGTTACATTTGAAGAAAAATCGCTCACTGTTGATGATTGCCATTTAGTTACAGAATTTGAATTTCCTGATAAAGTTAGAGTTCCACTCGAATTCCCAGAACAAACCGTTGTACTTCCACTTAAAGTCCCCGGAGTTGGAATAGCTGTTACTGTAATTGTAGCAGTAGCAGATGTTGAACAAGCAGCATTGCTTGTAGTCCAAGTTACAATATAACTCCCTGCTCCACCAATTTGAGTAAAAGTTGTGTTATATAAGCTTGAATTTGCAAATTGCGTTGAACTTGAACTTGGACCACTTACCGACCATGCTCCTGTACCTACAGTTGGATTATTACCAGACAGAGTTGCACTAACATTTGCACAAATAGTTTGAGTAGATCCATTGGTAGCTGTTGTTACAGAAGGAATAACAGTAATTGTTGCAATTGCAGAGTTAGCAATACAAGTTCCTGTTGAAATTACAGCCCTATAATATGTAGTTGTAGAAAGTGCACCAGATGTATAAGTTGAAGTTGTATTCGCAATATCTAATGGTGAAGAAAAATCACTTATAGTAGACGATTGCCATTTAGTTACTGAATTTGAATTACCTATTAACGTTAATGTTCCACTTGAATATCCCGAACATATAGTTGCACTTCCTGAAATAGAACCTGGAGTTGGAATTGCATTAACAGAAATTGTTGCTGTAGCCAATGATGAACATGTACCATTACTTATTGTCCACAAAACTGTATAATTCCCAACCCCTCCATTTGGAGTAAAAGTTGTATTATATACATTTAAATTTGCAAATTGTGATGAACTAGAACTTTGACCACTAACTGTCCATGATCCAGTTCCAACAGTAGGATTGTTCCCTGAAAGAGTTAAGCTTGATGTTCCACAAACACTTTGTGATGATAAATTTGATGCAACTGTTGGTGCTGCAATTATAGAACTAGATATTGTTGCAACATTTACAGTTGTTGCACCAGAACTTGTTAAAACAATATTACCTGAATATGTTCCAACACTGGCACTTGAAGCTAGTCGAACATATATGAGTGTTGAGGTTAAAGTCCCCGTTGAACCTACAGTTAAAGAAGTAGAAAATCCAGAATTTGAACTCGTTGAAACTTCAAAACCAGTTGGAGGTGTAATTAAAATACCAGAAGTTAATGCTAATCCAGTAATTGAAAAACTTGTATTACTTGATGCAATTCCAGCACAAGTATTCAAAGCTGATAAAGTACCTGAAACGATAATAATAGGACTACATGGAGTAGCATTTAGAGTTGTTCCACTTACATTAAACACTCCAGCAGAAATTGTTGGAACAGAACTACAATATCTATCAAAAGATGTAGTTACAGTTAATGTTCCCGAACCAGCTTTTGTAAAACTATTAACCGACTGACGGAGTAATGGTACAGAGATATTCGTATTTGCAGTAAACACTTGTGACGTTCCATTCAAGATCAAATAACCAGTACTTGTACAAGATAATGGTTCATTACTACTTTGTTTGCTAACAGTAATTGCTCCAGCAATTGAAACATTTCCAGTTGACCAAGTTATTCTAGAGTTATATCCAGAAGTATTAGTATATGAACCTGTTATCGACAAATTATTACTTCCTATAGACATATAGGAATTTTGAGTTGCTAAAGTTACATTTCCACCAACGTTTATATTATATCCTGTTGTATTTACATAACCTGCATAACTGTTAATTGACAAATCACCTCCTATTGAAAAACTTTTGGATGTTCCAGTTCCTTTAATATTAGCTTCATTATTGGTTGAGAGTATAACCGAACCAGAAACACTAAAATCATAGTTGGCTAAATCTAAATATTTTTGATAACCAGTCACTGATAATGAAGCACATGACACATTACTTGTTAATAAAACATTCCCAACAATTACGACATCATCACTCACACCAGGAACAACACCTCCACTCCATGTACTCGTTAAACTCCAATTTCCACCACTAGAAGTTGACGTAATTGTTGCCCCTTTATTACTTATTGAAGCAACTCCCAACAAAAACACAAATAAAATTTTAAGAAAAGTCCCATTATTTTTACTATACATGAGTGTGAATAGATTAAGGATAGATTTATATGTATATCGCATATTTATTTTTTTATGAATTTCACCTCAAAAGAGTGATGATTAAAATCACCTCAATAACGAAAGCAAAGATACTACTAAATTAGACTCAATACATATGAATATCACAGATTTATTAAATATTTTTCAACAAAAAAGGGAGATACAATTACCCCCCTTTGATTAAGCAACAAATACCTTTTGTTATTTAACTACAACCTTTTTATTTTGAACAAAACTTGCTCCTTTTATCGTAATAAAATAGGTTCCCGGTAAAATTAAACAGATATCTGACAACTTTATTTCAACTGGACTTTTAGATATTTCTGCATATCCAGAACAAACTTGTCGGCCATACATATCCTCTATTTCAATAGATATTGTTTCTATGCAATTACCTTTTATATAAAGTATCATTTCATCTGCAATCGATGGATTTGGGAAAACATTATAAACCAAATTATCATTCTTAATCTCAACGGATTGAATTGAACTATAAGTATAATCACCATTTATATCTGTTTGTTTTAGTCTATAATAATTCGTTCCACTATAGGGATTATTATCAACATATAAATAAGAATGATTTTGAGTTGAAGTTCCTGCTCCATTTATTGAATTTATTATTTCCCAATTTTTACCATCAATAGATCGTTCAAGGGTAAAATAATCATTATTTGTCTCTGTTAATGTTGACCATTTAATTTTAACTGCTCCTGCTTCTGTTTTTGCGGTAAACGCTGATAACTCTATAGGCAACATTGTTGCAGTTGGATCATCAACACCTCCTGGAGAAAAACTAGTAAAAGTCCCAGATTTAGACCAAATAGTTCCAGAATAATTTGCTGCAGCACCGAAACCACTCTTTTGTTCCCAACTTGTGCCATAATGCATTGTTCCGCTATTGGTCCTATCAAATGCAGTCAACTCTTTCGATTGATCCCAATAAAAAGTAACAGCAGCATTTATACTTGATGAAGTAATAAACCAAGTTAAATTTACAGCATGTTGGGATATTGCAACACCTCCACCAGCACCAGTACAAGTTCCATTTGTGTATAATTTATTACAAATACCAGTTATTGAAAAACTTGTATGAGCTGCATCGCTATTTGCAATATCAACACGACAAAAATCGGTACTACTTGTACTTAATCCTATGGGAAAATTAGCCGTTTCACCGCTACCAACACCTGTTATTGTAAAAATCCCATTATCGGAAATAACATATCTGCTTGTATTTGCATTAGCAATATTTCCATTTGCCCAATTATTCATTGTTAATGTATGTCCACTTAAATCTATATAATCTGTTGCATAGGCTACATCAAAAGTTAATGTATTATTTATTGTAACATCTCCAGCTAAAACTTTATTTCCACCTCCAGAAATAACTAAATTATAATATGTACCTGCTGGTACGGGTTCGGTACCTCCTAATGTAAAATACGTTACAGTATTAGAAGCTAAAGACGCACTTATACTAGAAACCGTATTTGTTGTAGTTGCAATATTTAAAACAGACTCATTTGAGAGTACTGTACTTGATCCATTTGTAATTGTACCTGTTATTTGTAATGTACCTGCTGCGTTATCAAAAGCTGTTTGACTATTTAAATTCAAATTTCCTGTAAGGTATAAAATACCTGATCCCGTTTTTGAAATTGTACTTGATTGTAATTTAAGATTAACCAAATCAACAGCAGCTGAACTAACATTTATTGTTTTGTTTGTACCAGTCATAATTATTGCCCCTGCATATGTTGGAGTTGTTCCTCCAGGTTTAAGAGTAGCATTCCCTGCAGCATCAGATCCTGGATCTAAAGGTGATGGACCACCACCATCGGCACAAATTAAATTACCACCTACATATATATTTCCACTATCCCATTTCAAACCATTAGAATCATTATTATATCCTAATGTCAAATCGCCATTAACAACCAATGTTCCATTTCCAACATTTAATTTACCTTGACCATCAGTCCATGTACCAGTTACACCTAATTGAAGATTACCATTTACTGTAAATGTTATTCCATTACTAATTATAAAATCTTGTAATCTATCAATTTTAACTCCTCCAACAGTTGCATCTGCTGTTATTGTTAGGATTTTCCCATCCCATTCACTTCCACAACCACACACAACACTATCATATTGTGCTGGAACAGCAGCAGCATCAGCCCCACTACATGCATCAACCCACCATGTTGTTGTTTGGTTCCAATTACCCGATTGTTTTAAATAGAAAACCTTACCGACTCCTCCAGTACATGAAACAGTTGTAGAGCCAGCATATCCACCTCCGCTAAATGATATTGTTTCACTATTATAGGTAGTTCCAGCAGCTAAACCCGATTTTAAACGAACATATACAGGTGTTGCAGCTAAAGTTGCAGACGAATATGCAATAGTTGTAGTTGCCCCATATGTACCACCACCAGTATTACAAACAATATAATCTGTAGGTGCAATTACAGTAATATTACCCGAGCCATTTAACAGATTTGACCCACTTACATTAAAATACTGATAACGTGATGGTCCACTTCCAACATAATAAAAACCAGTTAAACTTGCAGTACTAACGGTTAATGTTGCTGCTGCAGCTATTGTTTGAGCTCCTCCAGCATAAGCTGTTCCTGTTTTATTGCCAGACGAAACAGTGAAATCGGATGTAGTAATTGCAGATACTGAAATTGTATGACCAACTGTTGCGGCACCAGCTACATCAGCTGTTATCCAAAAATAAGCTGTAGTATTCACTGTTAATGTCTGTGAAAATCCACTAAAAGTATGAGATCCTGAACCTAAACTTGTTATTATATCACTTCCTATTTGCGTAGCTGTACTTAAATCATCAGATGTTTTATACCATAATTGATATTTGGTAACATCGGCAGCAGTATTGGTTGTAGTAAATGCTAATGATGTGAACGTAGCACTATTTGTTGTAATTGCGGTTGTAAATTTATAGATAGCATTTTTTATTGATGATTGAGCAATACTCGCTGTTGAAACGGCTAAGTTTGATGATGATAAAGCAATGTCTGGTGTACCACAAGTAGCATTTATTGTATTTCCAGGTACTGTAGTAGTAAAAGCGCCAGCAGAAACAGTTGGAGCAACCCCACAATTTCTATCAAAAATATTTGAAACAGTCATAGTATAACTTCCTGCTTTTGTAAAACTTGACGATGGTTGTCTGAATTTTGGCAACGAAATATCGTTACTTAAAGTTATTGATTTTGATGTTCCATTCATTTCCAACCATCCAGTTCCAGTACAATTAAATGGTTCATTTCCATTTTTTCCAACAGTACAACTACCTCCAATAAGAACTGTTCCATTTGTCCAATCGATTCTTGCATTATATGTATTTGTGGTATTTGTAAAATTACCACCTATTGTTAAATTTCCAGCACCAACCGAGACGTAAGCACTATTACTAACATCTAAATTACCACCTATTGTAACATTGTATCCAGTTGTTAAAATTTTTGCATTGTATATTAATGTAGAATTCCCACCTAAACTCAATGTATTAGATCCATTTCCAGTACCAGAGATTGTTTGTTGATCGGATGAAAATGTTGTACTTGTTGATGAAAAATTAAATCCAGCTAGTGCTAAGGTTGTACTTTGATTTAATGTAAGTGATGCGCAACTACTATTGGCATCGAGAGTTATAGTATATGCATTACATATTATAACATTATCGGTAGCTCCGGGATATGTACCAGTATTTGTTGCATTACCACATGATGAAGTTGACCACGTTGAAGAAGAAGTCCAATTTCCACTTTGTCTTGAATAATATGTAACAGGAACATTAACTATTGTTTGGGCTGCTCCAGCAGTGGCACTACCCGACATACTTCCACTAACAAATGAAACATCTGAATTAGCTATTGCTGCAACATTTATTGTATTTGCATTTGTAGCACTTGAATACACATCTGTTGTTATCCAAAAATAACCCGTAGCACCCGATGAAATTGATTGCGATAATCCACTAAATGTATGAGAACCTGCTGCTAAACCCGTAGTTATATCACTACCTATTTGAACTGCAGTACTTAAATCATTTGAAGATTTATACCATAATTGATATTTAGTAACATCAGTTGCTGAATAGGTGCCTGCTGAAGTAAATACTACTTGGGTTAAAGTGGCATTTGCAGTTGTTACAGCTAATGTAAATGCAGAAAGGGCTTGTTTTACAGCTCCTTTTTGAATATTTGCTACTGTAACTTGTGATGCCGATGCTAATGCAACACTTGGAGGCGATGGTATATTAAATGTTCCAGAGGTAACGGAGGTTAATCCAGTACTAGTAAAAGTTATTGTAGCGTTACTGACCGACGTTGCATATGATGCTGTTAAGTCGGTAAAGGTTGCCGTTCCACTTACAGCTGCTTTTGAATTAGTTCCACTAATAGACCACAAACCAGAAGTTGCAGAACCAACTACCGCAGCAGTACTTGTTGTTGCATTTCCATATTGATCCTGAATATAAACTGCTGGCTGAGTAGCTAACACCGCACCATTCGTTGAAGGGGCCGTTGGTTGTGTTTTCATAACAAGTTTGGATGCATTACCCACAGCTATTGCTTGTGTTACGGTTGCATTATTATAACCAGTAGCAATTACAGCAATTACTTTACTTCCATTTGTTTGTAATAATGCGGATGCGGATGGTGTAAAAATGATTTGACCCGAAGTTGTTTTATTCCAAGCAGCACCAGCTAAAGTAGATCCATCAACAGTAATACTTGTAATTGCGGCTTTCCATGTATCATTTGTAGAATACGTTATAGTAAAAGATCCATCAACACTTGCACTTCCAGCAGCAGTTAAAGTTGGAGGAGTTAATCCAGGAGGAATTAACTCACCAGTAGATAATAAGATTGGTGTTCCAGCAAATCCTGTAAACGAAATCTTCGATAATTGACCTGCAGTTAATGTTCCTGTAGTAGCACCAAAAAATATTTTACCTGCTGTACCTGTAGCTCCTGCCGATCCTGTCCAACCTGTTATTGTTAATGTAGATCCAGCCCAAGTTACAGCACTACTATTTGCAAATGTTACAGTATGACTTCCTGAACCTAATGCTATGGTTGAATTTGCATTTAAATTAAGCGTTCCAAGGGTTTCGCCATAACCTGTAGTAGCACCAGTACTAAATGTTCCGCCATTTAGTTGCATATTACTTGAATTACTGATTCTATCGGCAGCGCCTAATCGTAACGTACCTGCAGAAATGACTGTAGTACCAGTATAAGTACTACTTCCATTAAGTGTCCAAACTCCTGCATCTTGTTTTGTTAATGAAATAATTTTACTACCATCTTCAATTGTTCCTGTTATTGAACCTCCTGTTGTTCCTCCTAAAACCAAATTTATAATAGTGTAACTGCCATTTCCAGAATTTATTACATTACTTGAACTTGTTAAATTAATTGCTCCATTATTTGCAATAATACTTACATTATCAGTACCATAATTCATTAACTCTACTTGACCTGCATAAGAAACAGCAGTCGCCGAACTATTTTTTAATGATCCGCCACTTGAAATTCCAGTTCCTTGTAATTGTAGTCTTCCCGTTCCATCGGGGGTAAAACCATTCAAATCGAGTACTGCACCACCCCATATACTTATCCAAGCATTACCATCAACAGCATCTTTCGACCCAAAAGTTAATAATCCAGCTTGAGCTGTAACCAAACCAGTATTTGTATTGGCAGCACTAAGCATTAGGTTTCCTGCACCAGCTTTTGTTATACCAAAACTTCCGCTAATTATTCCATTTAATGTTAAATCGTTCAAACTTGATCCATCGGCAAGTGTAAAAGTTCTGGTGGCAGTTAAAACTATAGGATTTGCAATTGTAGAAGCTGCACCAGCCCCAGTCAAATCAACATTACCTCCTAATGTTATGGCACCCGATCCTGAAATTTGTGACGATAAAGCCATTGAAACGCTTGTTGGCGTACCCAATGTATATGTGCCCATTGCTAGCGTTCCTCCAGCAGCAATTGTAAGTGCTCCATTTACTGTTAAATTATTTGCTGCTGTTTGCGTTCCACTGGTATTCGACAATGTTAAATTATTATATGTAACAGCAGAAATAGTTTGAGAACCTGATGAATTAGAATAGTCAACAGTCAAACTTGTTAACGTTTTTGTCGTTTCTGTATACTGACTCGAAAAATCAGCCGTTGCCGATGTTCGTGTTACTTTAACAGTTCCACTTCCATTTAAAGTTCCACCACTAATTACAGCTGCAGCTACAGGAGTTAATGTCCCATTTACCGTTAATGTACCTATGATTGCAGTACTACTTCCCATGGTACAAGCATGTCCCGATTGAACAATAAACAAATCGGAAGCTCCGGTAAAATTCCCTGGTGCACTACCCGATGAACCATCGGTATTGGAATTCCAATTAGAAAGTGTCGATAAATCTGTTCCATTTTTTGAATAATATGTTGCCACTGCAGGACTTGCCACACCAGATGTAAAAGTAATTCCAGCTGTATTTGTTCCAGAAAACGCAGTAATATAACTTACATTTTTACTTCCAAAAACTATAGTAGAATTTGGTTGGCTTAACGAAACTGTTTTAACCTGAATTGGATTACTCGTACATGCTGAAAAATCAATTCCTGGTGCCACATGATCATTAGTAACAGTAAATGAACAATTGGGAGCGGTACAAGTACCTGTTATATATAATTTGCCTGAATTGTTTGCTGATGTATTATCGGTAAAAGTACAAGATCCTGTTTGGCAATCAAAATTCCCCGTGATATTAAGATTATTCTGAGTGCCAATAGATGCACTCGTATTATTTGTTAACCTCAAATTAGGAATTGTAACACTTCCACATAAACTCATTGCTTGCGAAGTTCCATTTAAGATAACATATCCAGATGATGCTGTAAAAGTTCCAACATTACAATTGAAAGTAAGATTTCCACTTACAGAAAGATTGTATGCTCCAAGAGCTAAAACCCCATTATTACTGTGAGTTAAATTTGCACAAGCAGCATCTGCAGTTAAGGTTATTGTATAGCCTTGATTTATCGTTGCATCATCTCCAGCTTGTGGATAACCAGAGCCTCCCCATGTTGATGTGGCATTCCAGTTTCCACTTTGAGTTGCAGTATAACTAGCAGCGAAAACAGTTTGAACAACTACCAACAAGCCAATAATCAAGAAACTCTTTCTCATTATTGCATTCCAACAACTCAGCTTCATATTCAGAAGTTTTAATATAATATGCTAATCCCCTTAAGACTCAAAAAGCCTTTACGCGGTATACGATATTACATTAAAAAAGTTTATTTCTTGGTATACAAATATTCACCTACCAATACGTTTTCCAAATCGACGTATTGAAAAACGATAAGAAAGCATTGCTAAAAGGAAATAGAAAAAAGCTTGAACAAATAGAAATATAAATTCATAACGAACAGAATCGAATGTAGCTCCACAAATTCGAAGTTTTAAATATGCAGGAACAACTGTGGTGCTTGGGAAAATATGAGCAAACCAACTTAACATAGGTGGAATTGCAGAACTTGGCCACGATATTCCGCTCAGAAATACCATCATAGGCGAAAGAAAGACTAAAAACAATACGGCATGAACTCTTTCCTTAAAAGCCATACTAACTGCTAGTCCAAAAAATGAAACAGCTAAAATATAAGGCACAAACAAGGTAAATACTAACAACATATTTCCTTTATCGGGTAATGTAAACCAATGATGAAATATTACAAAAGTAAATAATGCGTTTAGGAAATAAACAAGATAATAAGCCGATGCCTTTCCTAAAATCAAACGCACACTCCCAAGTCGATGTTTAGCATGTCCATTAATTTTCAGAAATATTTTCTTTTCGCGAATAGTTCCGCCTAATACACCAATTCCAATAAGTAATGTTTGTTGCATTACAACTAAAATCACTCCAGGCATTATAGAACTGGCGTATCCACTCGATGGATTGTAGAGATTATAGACATCAACCTTTACTGGTTCCTGAGAATCTAAAGCTTGCCTAATTGATTTACCTTCGGCCAACATCCGTTTGACCTCGATACCTGCAGCAAAAGTTCCATTTGCAAAACTGGTACCCGTTAAAACCTGCTTATACAACAAGAAAAAACTG
>Ga0302288_1000371_pt1 | contig 37281 bp, 18 predicted proteins | sample III_Fen_N1_1_FD_194549 | JGI IMG/M metagenome (GOLD analysis project Ga0302288, IMG submission 194549) | Peat permafrost microbial communities from Stordalen Mire near Abisko, Sweden - III_Fen_N1_1 | ecosystem: Environmental > Terrestrial > Soil > Wetlands > Permafrost | place: Sweden: Abisko...
TTATTCATATAAACGTATAAGATTTGTTTTGACTTGAATGATAAAACCGCATCTGAATACTGCTTCCGGTTTTACTTGAATCGTTTTGTATCCGTTTAATTATATTCAATATTAATCACCTATTGTTGAATATAACAAAATTTTCCTTCAATTGCTACTATAGGAAATTTTCCTTCCTAATATATACGGAGGTTTTTCTGACCAGAAAGATTTTTTCCTTTAAACTTCCCGTGTAGAATAACCGTAAAAAAGGTATTGTAAAATTATTAATGAAGAACGGATTTCTCTGGATAACGCAGTAATCATTATGCAAATGAGAATAGTAAATCGTTTTATAGGTCTAAGTTCCTATCTATCCTCTTTGAACTATTATAATTAATTTTTTAACTGCTAAAGTAAAACTAAAAAAAGAAGAAGATTCACCAGAAAAGACATATGCACATCTATTTTACGATTTAGTGCACCACTAACTCCTGATTATTCATTTAATTTGCAATACAAATAAGACACAATAAATAGAAAAAAGTATCGATAGAAGATATTATATAAAACAGATATTTATACTGATTTTAAATATATTTTCGAGAATATCGGGTTTAATTCAGTGTGCTTTTGGTCTTTTAAATGTATAATATCAGGTCAAATATTGAATTTTCAACCATTATTCAATTATATTTTATTGTAAGTAATTGGTAATAAGATTAAATATCATATTCTACTTTTTTGAATGGATTTTACCCCTTCAAATGAATATAGATTTATATATTTGTACCACAAATACATTGTTCACGATTTAATCAACAATGTACAGTTATATAATAACCTTAATTACATTGTTCACGATTTAATCTACAATGTATAGATATATACTAACCTTTGCATTCTTTTTGTACAATGAGAAAAAAAATCACAATTATTTCACTTTGCATTGCATGTGTTTTATTTGCGTTTTCTTCGAATCCAAGAACAACAATTAATATTACAGATAAAAATGTAATTGTTGCTTCTTATACCGATGATGAGGTGGTGTTAAATAATCAGACTGACTTACACGTAACTGCAAAATATCATACTTTAAATAATAGTGTTGTAAAATTAAATACAGTAGATTCGTGGTTGTTTTTTGATAATGTACGGCCGCAGGTGGTCATTGACTCCATTTTGAAGAATGTTTATGTCAACAATGAATCGGCTGAACTAAAAACCAATGTCAGAGTTTCAATTTATAAACAAGGTACAGTTGTTATTCCTCAATCTTCGATATTTCAACCGTTGAAAGTATATACCGGTCAAAACTTTTCCGGTGATTCTGTAACTTACTCTCTCTTTACTTTCAATAGTGCTTTAGGCATACCATTCAATAACAAAATCCGATCTCTTAAACTAAAAAGAGGATATATGGCCACGTTGGCTACCAACTCTGATGGAACCGGATATAGCCGTGTTTATATTGCGGCTGATCATGATATGCTGTTATCTATATTACCGGATTTGTTAGATCAGAAGATTTCATTTATACGGGTGTTTGAATGGGAATTTGTTTCCAAAAAAGGATGGGCAGGTTATGATCCGACTGATCTTAGCCTGGTACAACCAACCTGGCGGTATGATTGGAGTGCAGGAGGTGCTACAACACCCAACATTGAATATGTGCCAATCAGACAAAACGGAGGTTGGCCCGGGTGGAGTGAAATTAACGGGAAACAATATGTTACGCAAGTTTTAGGATTTAACGAACCCGATCATACAGAGCAATCGAATCTTAGTGTTTCACAGGCTCTTGCTCAATGGCCGGATATGCTTAGGACCGGATTAAGAATAGGCTCTCCTGCCTGTACCAACTTCTCCTGGCTTTACAGTTTTATGGATTCGTGCAAAGCGAAAAATTACCGTGTAGATTATGTACCCGTCCATGCTTATTGGGGAGGAAAATCACCTCAAAACTGGTATAATGATCTGAAGTATATTCATGATAGAACAGGGCGTCCAATATGGATAACCGAATGGAATAACGGAGCCAACTGGACAAGTGAAGGGTGGCCTGACAATACCCGTCCACTTGCATTGACAACAGCTAATGCAGCTAAACAGTTGAATGATTTAAAAGGCATACTACAAGTGCTTGATACAACTTCTTTTATTGAAAGATATTCCATTTACAATTGGGTGGAGGATGCCCGTGCTATGACGCTAAATGGCGCTTTAACGCCTGCCGGTAAGTATTATTCAGCTGATAACTCGGTTATGGCTTTTAATAAAGCATACGAGGTAATCCCAACATTCACGTATTCCAATCCTTCACTGGCCATTGCCTTTGGCTCAACCCGGTTAATTTTAACCGTATCGGATCCTAATTTTGAGAATTATGCGGGATGTATTGTTGAGAAAAAAATTGATAACGGAACTTATACCGAGTTTATTAATACTGATGATCCAACGGTAAAGAAGTGTACGGATACCTTAGATATTACTTCGGGAAATATAATCAGGTATCGGGCACGTTCAAAATTCGCGAATGGAACATTATCAGCCTATACAAATGAAGCAGGATTTAATGTGTCGAATGGAGGCGATATCCAGTATGGAACATTTAAGTTCTCAAATGTAGGATGGAATCCGGTATTTTTCAAGAAGCAATTTCAAAATAATGTAAAGCCAGTAGTCATACTTGGTGCACTTACAAATAATAACATTAATGTTTTGTTAACGCCACGGGCAAAACTTTATAGTGCTGCAACATGTGTTAATGTGCAACTTGCCCCATGGGCCTATCAGAAAGTCTCCACTTTAGCAAAAGATGAAAGCGTTCCATATCTGATTCTAGCTCCCGGTGATTATAACTTTGGAGGTCTTACAGCCGAAGCGGGGATACAAACAGCATCTCCTGCCTGGAGTTCAATAACATTCACCACTCCTTTTGATACTATACCCGTAGTTTTTGCTACCCAACTGCAGGCGACGTCAACAAATGCATCAACTGTCAGGGTCAGAAATATATCTAAAACAGGATTTGACATAAAATTGCAGCAGGAAACTGCAGTTAAGACTCCACTTAGGTCTGAATCAGTATCCTATTTTGCCATTAAACCGGGGATAGGGGTGATGGAAAACAAAGAAATCATTGTTGGTAGAACAGCTGACAAAGCAGTAAGGACATTGTATAGTACAATAAATTACGGAGATAGCATTACAAATCCGATCTTTTTGTCACAAATGCAAACCTGTAATGATGATACTGTAACGGCTTCACTACGATGTCTTTACATTTCAAGTAACTATACGAATGTTGTTAAGCAACGGGAAAAATCAGAGGGCCTGAGTACTACTGCTGCGGAAACGGGCGGATGGATGGTCATTAATCCTGTAAGCTTAACTCCTCAAGGTGTGTATAACCCAACGTCAGAAGGACTGAAAATTTATCCCAATCCTGTCAAAGAATCCCTTTACCTGACATCTACTAATTCAGAAAATTTCAAGATTGAGATTTACAATTTGGTTGGTTTATTGGTGAAAAGCATTAATTTGAATGAGAGAAAAATTGATGTCAGCGATCTTTCGCCCGGATGTTATATCATCAGGACACTAAATAACGGATCAACAAAATTTATTAAATTGTAATTTATAGTGATGGTATTTAATAAGTTAACCTGTATTATATTGCAACAGATTAATACTCATATATCGAAATTGTCTAAATATAAATATATATAAATATAGAAATGAAAAATTATTTTAGAAGAACGTTTTATCGGCTGGATAAAATGCTGATAATTTTAGTCATAGGGATTACTTTATTTACTTCATGTGCTGACGAAAATTATTATGCAAACCACAATCCGGAATGGTTAGGAGCCAGTATTTATGACTACTTAAAAACAGATAAGCATTACACAAACTATGTGAAACTTATTGATGATTTAGGGTATAAAGAAACGTTAAGTAAAACCGGTAGTAAAACTCTTTTTGTTGCTAATGATTCAGCATTTAATATCTTTTTCTCAACACCAAATGTTTGGGGAGTGAAGAGTTATGATCAACTGACACTTGCCCAAAAGAAACTCATTCTTAATTTTGGAATGATTAATAACGCTTACACAAGTGATAATTTGCCTAATTATTTTGATGTAAGCTTACAAACCGGAGCTGCCATGCGACGTTCAACTGCAATAAGTATTTATGATAGTATTCCTTACGATTCAGGAAATCAATTGCCGTTTAGTTCGTATTTTAATAAAAACAGGACAAAAGGTATTCATATTCTTAAAGATAATACGGCCTGGCCAATTATGCAATTTACTCAAAAACAAATGGATCAGGTACTGATTACAGATGACGACTTTAGTTTTCTTACAGGCAGTACCCGTGTGAAAAATGATGTTCATATTTTTGGTAACAAAGTAATAAAGCGTGATGTAACCTGTAAGAATGGATATATCAACGTACTTGACAATGTATTGGTTCCACCGGTGAATATGGCGCAATACATAAAATCGAATTCGAACACTCAAATTTTTTCTAAATTACTGGATCGTTTTTGCGCTCCATACTTTAATCCGGGAAATACGCTGGAATATAATCAATTGCAATTGGCACATCCGGAATTGCACTCAATTGATTCAATCTTTATAAAAAAATATTTTTCATCAGTAGGGGGAGCTACTGCATATCCCGGCCCCGATGGGAAGGCTAGTGGTGCAGGTATATCAAATGAATTATTGTTGCCTTACGATCCGGGATGGAATAGTTATGTGAATGGTTCTTCTGCCCTTCAAGCCGATATGGCAGCCATGTTTGTACCTTCCGATGTGGCAATGACGGACTATTTTAATACTGGAGTTTTGAAATCTTACGGTTCATGGGAAAATGTACCGGATAAAATTATCATGTCATTTCTCCAAAGGCACATGCGTGTTTCACTTATCGCATCAGTACCGAGTCGCTTTGATAAAATGATGGATGCCCAGAACTCTGTGTTACCTGTACAAAAGGGAGATATTACTCCCGGAAATGTATATCTGGGAGTAAACGGTGCGGTTTATATTACCAACAAAGTTTATCCTCCTGATGAGTATTCATCTGTTTATGCACCTGTTTTATTTGGTAATAATACGAAAGTATTCGATTGGTTTATTAAAAATTACGTCAACGGGGTCTTCTTGTATAAGTTCTATTTGCTCTCTTTAGTAAATACATACAGTTTTTTCGTTCCGACCGACGATGTGTTTAACAAATATATAGACCCGGTAGCCTATAGTAAAACAATGCCTGCTGCAATAAAATTCTGGTACAATCCGAAAACTTCATCAGTAAATGCAACTATTTATAAATATGATAAAACTAATCCCGGTGCTGTGTTAACTTCAAAGGACTCTGTTTCAGTCATTACAAGTAAAACTGACGTAGGAATGAATTTTATATTAAACAGGTTATTGGATGTAATGGATTCGCATATTGTTGTTGGAGGTGTTGAGTCGGGAAATAATTACTATTTGTCAAAAGGAAACAATGTGATTCGTGTAACGGGTTCAGGTGCAAATATGACTGTAGAAGGAGGAGGAGATATTGCCATGGGAACTGTATCACATGTTACAAATGCGTTCACACAATCTAATGGACATACCTATTATATCGACAAACCAATACAAACACCTCTGGAATCTGTATATAAAGTGTTGGGAGAGAATGATGCTTTCAGCGGATTTTATCAACTATTGAGTGGTTTCCCAACAGGTTCTGAGATATTTAAGTCGATGAAAGGGATGGACTATAATGTAAAATTTTTAAATACATATAATTATACAGTCTATGTTCCGACAAATGATGCAATCAATACAGCAATTCAGAATGGCGTTATTACTCCCTGGGTATCGCAAGGATCAATAGTAGGTATAAATGATATGACTGATGCAACAGTAAAAGCCGCTGCAATATCAAAATTAGATCTTTTTTTACGATACCATTTTCAGGATAATTCGATATTTGTTAATGGGAAAAGTATAACCAATAAATACTATACGACTGCTGCCTTGAAAAATAATGATCTTGCAAGCCCGTTTGGAACTAACAAAGGTAAATTTTATCAACTCATAGTGAATGTAAGTAGCAGTGATGTAACATTATCCACTGAGTCAGGTAAAACAGTAAAGGTTCTTACATCAAATAACATGTACAATTTAATGGCACGGGATTTTATATTTGGTGATAAACCATCAGCATTTAAAGAAGTAGATGGCAGCAGTACCGGAGCAGAATTTAAAACATCTACCATCGAGACTTCTTCAACAGCAGTTATCCACCAAATCAGTGATGTATTGACCTTTCAATAAAATATATATGAATATGAAATCTAATTTTGCAATATTACTTTTTTACATCTTTCTTTTGTTGCCATTTGCAGCTTTAGGACAGAAATCAGGTAGTAACACAATTGTTCAGGGGACAGTCACTTCCAAAGCGGATGGTTCATTAATTGGCGTGAGTGTAACCGAAGTTGATGTAAATAACAGGGTTGTTAATGCTACTATTACAGATGCAAACGGGCATTATGTCATTAAAATAAAGGATGCGACTAATAAGTTGGCATATCACTATATTGGTTTTGATAAGCAGGTGAAAAATATTGGTGACAATAAAGTTATTAATGTTTTAATGACTGATAAATCAAACGAAATTAAGAATGTAGTTGTAACTGCCCGTAAAAAAGTCAATCAGGGTGGATTTAGCATTGCTACACGTGAAATTTCCACATCCATGCAGACCATCGATATGAAGGAAATGGAAGGTATACAGGTTACTTCAGTGGATGAAGCTCTTCAGGGTAGGATTGCAGGATTGGATATTGTTTCAAATTCGGGTGACCCTGGTAGTGGTACTTCCATGCGTATACGTGGTTCAACCTCCATCAATGGCAGTAATCAGCCGCTTATAGTTGTAAATGGTGTGCCATATGAAGTTCAGGTTGATCCTAATTTTGACTTTGCAAGTTCAAATCAGGAACAATACGCCAGTATGTTAAGTATTAACCCTGACGATATTCAGGAAATTACCGTACTGAAAGATGCAGCTGCTTCGGCCATTTGGGGATCGAAAGGAGCAAATGGTGTATTGATGATCACAACCAAAAAAGGAACTATGGGTCCTCCCAGGATTGAATACTCGTATCGTTACACGAATTCAGTCCAGCCAAAAGGATTGAAAATGCTTAATGGAGATGATTATACTATGTTAATGAAACAGGAGTACTTTAATCCCCAACAAAATGAAAATGCGTCAAATATCCCGGAATTAAACTACGACAAATCGTTTTCGGAATATGAAAACTATAATAATAATACAGATTGGGTTAAAGAAGTCACACAGGTTGGAAGTACCAATGACCACTATCTAACTGTGACAGGAGGAGGTGAAAAGGCTAACTACCGCGTATCAGGAGGCTATTTCACTCAAAAAGGAACTATCATTGGACAAAATTTAGAACGTATTTCATCCCGTTCGAATTTAGAGTATACTGTATCAGACCGGTTGAAATTTACTTCCGAGTTTTCGTTTACCTATACGAACAATGATATGAATTATGGGATGACATTTGGAGATGAAAATGGTTATACGGATCATCCGTTGTCTATTTTAGGAATTGCATATAGGAAAATGCCTAATGTGGGAGTATATGCCCAAGATGCAAATGGAAACAATACGAATGAATTCTATAAAATTTCACAGAATACAAATTTAAACAGCGATCAGAAATATTTAGTGAATCCGGTGGCATTAGCTACTTTAGCAAAAAATAATCTAAAAACATACCGTTTGCTTCCTACTTTCAGGTTGCAGTATGATATATTAGATCCAAATACACAGATGCTTAGGTATAATATGTATGTTTCTTTTGACATTAATAATGATAAATCATATTCATTCTTACCTCAGGATGTAGTTAACAGACCCTGGAGTGATGCTCAGGTAAACAGGGCAGAAGGCTATGATAAAGAGCAATTGACTATCCAGACAGATAATAATATAGCATGGCAACCAAAATTTTCCAATACCGATCACAATTTGTTTCTATACGCCTCCCTTCAAACAACTGATGGCAGGTCGCTTGATCAGGGTATTAAGACTTATGGGTTACAGGGGGCGTCTGATCCTTCAACCAGCGGATACCTTGTGCCTCCGGAAGCAAGTTCTTCAACATGGAGATCTATTGGGATTATGGGACGATTCAATTATTCGTATAAGGCAAGGTACATTCTTGCAGGAACTTTGCGGAGGGATGGGAGCACAAAATTTGGTAAAGGGAACCAATGGGGTAATTTTCCCGGTGTTTCATTAAAATGGATTATCTCTGACGAACCTTTCATGAAAAATACAAAAAAATGGTTGAGTATGTTTGCTCTTCGTCCGGGTTGGGGTATTAGCGGTAATCAACCGCAATATGAGTTCTTACAATACAGCCGTTATGGAAATTATAACAGTTATCTTAGTGCGCCTGCAACACAACAGGTATCAATAAGGCTGAACAATTTGAAGTGGGAATCAACATCCTCGTTTAATTATGGATGCGACCTGGGCTTTTTTGACGATGCTTATGTGTTGGATTTAAACTTATATTCAAAACGTACCAAGGATTTATTATTTAAAGATGTCCCTATTCAATCAACTTCAGGTTTTTCAACTTTGACTTATCAGAATGCAGGTACGATGGATAATAACGGTTGGGAAATAAACCTGTATGCTAACAAGTTCATTAAGACAAACGATTTTAGTGTTGACTTCCGGTTTAATTTGTCAAATTATGTCAACACACTTGTGAGTTTGGATCCCGGCATATTAAAAAGTGTAAATTCGGAGTTTAATTATACGAATGGGACCTATTTGACCAGAATTCAGGAAGGTAATTCATTTGGATCAATTTATGGATTCAAGTACAAGGGTGTATACCAGTATAATGAATATATAGCTGGCGTACACGAGAATGCACCGGTTTCACGTGATGCGCATGGAAATGTGAATTTGGATGAAAACGGGAAACCCATACCTATGGTTTATAACTACAATACCACCAGTAAAACCAGTACCTATCAATTCAAAGGGGGAGATGCCATTTATGAAGACGTAAATCACGATGGAAGTATTGATAAACAAGATATTGTATATTTAGGAAATACGCATCCATTATTCAATGGCGGTTTTGGTCCAACTTTCAGATATAAAAACTTATCATGCAATATGTTCTTCAATTTCAGATATGGTAACAAAATTGTGAATAGTGCCCGAATGAATGCCGAAAATATGTATACTAATGATAACCAAAGTACAGCAGTGAACTGGCGTTGGCGTAAAGACGGTGATGTTACGAATATGCCCAGAGCCTTGTATAACTATGGATATAACTGGCTGGCCAGCGACAGGTATGTGGAAGACGGATCGTTCCTACGCTTCAAATACCTTACGTTTAACTACTCTGTGCCTTCAGCTTTCCTGAAAAAGTTTGCTATCAATAAATTAAATTTATATCTGACGCTCAATAATATATTTGTTTTGACCAAATATACGGGGGTTGACCCTGAAATAGGGTATGGCTCGTGGGATACGTGTTACGATGTGGCTCAAACACCCCGTTCGCGTGATTTAACTTTTGGTTTATCAGTTGGATTATAATACAGAATAAAGATGAGAAATAGAAATCTAATAATAGCAATAATACTTCTGGCCGTTGGGTTGGAGAGTTGTAATGACTGGTTGGTTTTAAAACCCCAAAGCGAATTGATTCTGGATGATTACTGGCAATCGGAAGGACAGGCTCAAGCAGTACTTACAGCTTGTTACCGGGGGCTTACTTCGGATGATGTTATGAACAGAATGTTGATCTGGGGTGAGTTGCGCTCAGATAATTTAACAGAAGGTGTCAGTACACCTTCAACTGATATCATCAATATATTAAATGTAAATGTCACGCCTACCAATAGTTTCTGCCAGTGGGCATCGATCTATAAGGTGATAAATAATTGTAATTCATTCCTGCATTATGCACCAGGGGTTTTGACTAAAGATCCTAATTTTACTGCCGGTGAATTGCATGCCATGGAATCAGAAGCATTAACTATCAGATCTCTATGCTATTTTTATCTGGTTAGAACTTTCAGAGAAGTTCCATGGATAGATACACCGAGTATTGATGACACACAAAATTATAGTGTTCCAAAATCAACCGAAAGAGTTGTTTTAGACCATATAATTGCTGATTTGTTGAAGGCTCAACAATATGCCCGGACAGATTATGGTAGTTTAGCAGAAAACAAAGGAAAAATAACTGCCAATGCAGTAAATTCGCTGTTGGCTGATGTCTATTTATGGGACCAACAATATTCAAATTGTGTTGATGCCTGTAATAAAGTATTGTCAGACCCAAAACTGACATTGTCTACAGCAGATTTGATGTATTACAATGTATTTTACCTGGGAAATTCTACCGAAAGTATTTTTGAACTCCAATTTGATGATAACGTCCAGAAGAATAATGCTACTATAACAAATTATGGCATTGGCTTTGGAAACAATGGATTTACATATGGAACCTTAAGTTTTCCTGCTTATTTGGAGACCGGACAATATAGCCCTTTTAATTATACAATGGCCGGTGGGGTTGAGAGTGCAAATGACGTTCGTTATACTGATTTCATTGTTCAAACTAATAATAAAGATGTAAACCTTATATTTAAATATATCGGAATAAAACGGTCTGAAAGTTCCACGGGGTCAAATTCTTATTCATTACGAACCACCACTCCGAACTGGATTGTTTACAGGTTATCGGATGTAATGTTAATGAAAGCGGAGGCTTTAACAGAACTTGATGGTAAAAGCAATTTGCTTCAAGCTTTAAATTTGGTAAATACCACTTATTCAAGGTCAAATCCAACCAGTAGTGTGTTAGATTCCACTGTGTATAATTCAAAAAGTGTCATGGAACTATTGGTTTTGCGCGAACGTCAACGGGAATTATTATTCGAAGGTAAACGTTGGTTTGATTTAATGCGTTTGGCACGCCGTACTAATAATGCATCAGCTGTCCTTACTTATGTGAGCCCTAAAATTCAAGGGGTAGGAGCTACTAAGATGTCTATTATGGATGCACTTTATATGCCTGTACCACAGTCGGATATTGATATAAACCCGAATCTTAAGCAAAATCCGTTTTATGACGACTCCACTACGAAAACTTCAAATTAACGAGAAAAATTTTAAATCATGAAAAAAGATATTTTTATTAAAGCTCATAAGGTAACCATAATTAACCTGATATTGATCTTCGGGTTAATTGGAAGTTTATCTTCATGTGTTGAAGATATTGTCAACTACAGAACTGTAAACAAGGAGATGATGGGTGATTATCTGGAAAGAATGCAAAAGGACTCAAGCCAATTTAATGAGTTCAATAGGCTGCTGGATACGACCAAAGTTATGGGTCTGTTGAAAGCCTACGGCGAATATACTTGTTTTGCTCCGACAAATGCCGCTTTTAAGGCATTTTATCATACACAGGGAAGAACTTCCATGAAAGATTTCCCTTTAGATACCTTAAAGCAAATTGCATATAATCAAATCATTAAAGGGCAGATTATAACAACCGACCAATTTAAAACCGGCCGTTTGCCAAATTTGAGTATGAATGACAGGTACATTTCCATCGATTCAATTATTCCAAGTGGGAGCAGTCTTATTTATAAAGTCAATAAAACTGCAATGATTGTAAAAAAGGATCAGTTGGTGAACAACGGAGTAGTTCAGGTGACAAACGAAGTCTTAAACCCATCTCAATTAACATCTATTGATGCAATTGCCAATGATAAACGGTTTACATTATTCTATGAGGCTTTGCAAAAAACGCATTTGGCCGACAGTCTGTATAGAACAAAAGATAATAGTTATAATCCGGATAATTATAAGAGTATGCTTAATCCACCATTCACTCAAGGTGGTGGGTCGGTAGATCAATTGCCACAGTCAAGGAAATTTGGTTTTACCTTGTTGATGGAAAGTGATGCTACTTTTAAGAGCGTGTATCAAATTGAAACCCTGGATCAGTTACGAGCTAAAGCAAAGGAAATCTATGATGCGGTTTATCCCGAAGATGCTAATGTTTCCGATATTACTGATCGCAGAAACAGTTTAAATAGGTTTGTTGCTTATCATATGATTAATAAACAATTGAGTTTTTCTCAGTTTATTAACGATTATGATTCGCCACACATGATTAAGACCTACGATATGTATGAATATATTGAGACCATGTGTCCGAATACCTTGATGGAAGTACGTAAAGTAAGAACTTCGGCTCTTGCAGATGATTTTTATTTTAACATGTCCAGCAAACCCTTAGAAGCTCCAAATTACACTAAGGCCGTGCAAATAGTAAGATCTGATAAAGATAATGATGCAACAAATGGTGTTTATCAAGAGATTGATAAAATCTTAGCTTACGATGCAACAACATCTTTATATATGGCTGGCATACGTTTAAGATTGGATGCTGCAAGTTTTTTTCCTGAATTGACTAATAATAATATGCGTGGGTATTTGGGTGATAAATCATCGGATGTAAAGTCATGGATTTTCCCTAAAGGATATATAGACCGGCTAAAGACTGCTGAAGGTACTGTATTTACCTATTTGAACTCATTCGGTGGATATTTGGATTATGAGGGAGATGAAGTCTATTTAAGAGGACAATATGATTTTTCGGTGGTAACCCCTCCAATACCGGCAGGTACTTATGAAGTCCGCTTTGGTTATCAACCTACCGGTGGCCGTGGTGTAGCCCAATTAAACTTTGACGGAACGCCATGTGGCATACCACTTGATTTAAGAATTAATGCGTCAGATCCATTAATTGGTTATGTTACGCCAAGTGAATCCAATTTAGATGACCCTTTTGGATATGAAAATGATAAGATGATGCGAAACAGGGGTTATATGAAAGGTCCTTCAAGTTATAAAGACGTATTGGGATGGTGGTATGGAAAGCTAATAGCCAGAAATAGTGACCGGGTATTACGCAGAATTTTAGGAATCTATACATTTGATAAAGCGGGCACACATGTATTTTCAGTAAAATCGGTAATGGAAGGACAATTTATGTTTGATTACCTGGAGTTTGTTCCCACTTCAATTCTTGGTTCGGAGGGTGTTGATTGAGTTTTTTTTTAATTATATATATTCTAATTATCATGAGTAAAAAGAATTTTAATTTATTAATTATAGTATTACTATTTGTAGTCTCAATTACATCTTGTGTGGATACCTGGGATAGTCATTATTCTCCTGTTTATTCAGAAAAGAGCAATCTGAGTTTATACAAATACATTTCAAAAGATACTACATTGAGTACTTTTACTAAAATGCTCAAAATATCCGGCTACGATTCTATTTTGAGTAAAACGCAAACCTATACGGTGTGGGCACCGGTTAACAGTGCTTTGTCCGGAGTTCAACTGACTGATACTGTATTGGTTAAAGAAATTGTAAAAAATCATATTGCCCGTTTTTCAAATCCGACTTCGGATGTAAATTCGAAATCAGTGTTTATGATTGATAACAAGTATATTCTTTTTGAAAGGGTAGGATCCGGTTTTACTTTTGGCAGCAAAAACATCATAAAATCAAATGTAGCGACAATAAATGGAATTTTGCATTATATTGATAACTATGTTCCTTATTCACCTAATATATGGGAATTTATAGGAAAAACGCCTGGATTGGACTCTTTAAAAGCTTATTTGTATTCACAAAGCAAGTTGCAGTTTGATGTTACAGCGAGTGGTAGCCCAATCGGTACTGATTCGATTACAAAACAATTATTATATGACTCGGTTTTTGTATTTAAAAATTTAATACTGAACAAAATAGGTCAATTGGGTAACGAAGATAGTATATATACAGCTATTTTGCCTACAAATTCGGCCTGGACTGAAGCTTACAATCGTATAAAACCATATTTTAAGACATTGGAAGGTGTACAAAAACAACGTGAAAAGACCCAATGGGCTATAGTCAGGGATATTGCTTTCAGGTCAAGAGTGTCGAACCCGGCTTCATTAGATTCAATGGTTTCAACAACAGGGAATGTGTTTTATTCTCCGGGGAATTATATTTTTAGTGGAGCTACAAAAACCGAATTAAGTAATGGAAATGCTTTTGTAACTAATCTGATGACCCACAAGGCAGGAGATTCCTGGCAAAAACCGATTCGTATTGAAGCCGAAACAGATTATTATGGTAGAGATAAATCGAATTGTGATATTTATAATCGGTCAAGTGCAGGTTCAGGATTTAGTATTTCTCAGGACAAATACATATATGTAAATAATATAACTACTAATAATTCATCCCGTTGTTATGTAAGGTTTCCAATCCCTAATACTTTATCTGCTAAATACAATATCTATTGTGTCATGGTTCCCGGTGGTATTGTGGATGCAAAAGATGAAAGACTTAATAAAGTTCGGTTTTATTTGTCATATGTAAATAGTGCAGGAGTTCAGGTAGCCAGTGCCTCAATTGATGCAAATAATGTGGCTCAACCACAAGTAACACCAAAAACTGGCGGCGCAATTTTTACCACTACTACTTTCACACAGCCTCAAAAGATGTTTATAACCCAGCTTGATTTTTCATATTGTAATATCATTGATCCTTTAACATTTAAATATACTGACATTACTGTTAAAGTTTGGGTTGAAAATGCGGCAAATATTTCAGAAACGGTTAAATACAATAGAGATATGCGTATAGATTATATTATTTTGGAACCTGTTCAATAAATCTGGTAATGAAATTAATTGTATGAGAATGAAAAATATAAAAAATATATTGGGAATGAACGGGACATTTTTCTGTTTTAAATACTATTGGCCAATGCTGGTATGTGTGTTATTTTTATCGGTTAATGTATTAAACGCCGGGAACAAAATTCCTGAAAAGGAAAATAAGTTATTAGTAATAGGTTTAGTACGGGATGCACATACAAAACAACCGATTAATGCAGCCCAGATAACTCTACTAAATAACAACATTTCTGCAACAACAAATGAAAAAGGAGTTTTTCATCTGAATGTTCCATCAGAAAATGAGATACTTGTTGTTTCAGCCTATGACTACGGTATTCGTCAAGTCTCAATTCAGACAAAAGATTCTGTGGTAATTGATCTTTATTCGGAAGTTTTTAGTAACTATTACAACAAAATTGAAGGATTGACAGGATTGACAGATAATTTAACTTTTGTTCCGGCAGGAAAAAGTGTAACTGATTTCAGCAAATCTCAGGCAGTTTCGCCGGATGAACTTTTACAATCAGAATTGGGAGGTGATGTTAGGGCTATTTCCCGATCCGGCGTAGCAGGTGAGGGAGCTTCAGTATTCATTAGGGGGTTTAATTCATTAAATGCCAATGCACAACCTTTATATGTTGTCGATGGAGTGATAATGAATAATCTTTATGATGTGAAGTCAATTCATGAAGGTTTTTTTTCGAATCCGCTAAACGATATTGATGTAAGTGATATTGAGAGTATTACCGTAATGAAAGATGGGGCGTCAATTTATGGGAGTAAAGCTTCAAATGGTGTTATATTAATCAAAACCAAAAGAGGAAAGGGTCTGGTTACCAAAATAAATCTGAATATTTTGACTGGAATTACCACGCAACCTTCTACTACTCCTTTAATGAATGCAGGTCAATTTAGAACCTATGCAAGTGACCTGATTGGAACTTCCGGTCTATCTAACAATCAGATAGCTAATTTCTCTTTTTTACAAGATGATCCATCAAGATCAACTTATAATTCATATCATAACAATACTAATTGGGCTAATAATGTTTACCAAACCGGTATGACTCAAAGTTATTCAATTAATGCAAATGGAGGTGATGAAAGAGCGCTTTATTATTTTTCGTTAGGCTATACCGGTATTACCGGAGTAGTAAAATCAACCGATATGGCACGAATAAATGCGCGTTTCAATGCTGATTTCAATATGTCAAGGCTATTCACGATGGGAATGAATATCGGATTTACTAATATCGATAGAAAATTAGTGGATGATGGTGTAAATAAATATACTTCTCCAACCTGGTTAAGCATGATAAAGTCTCCATTTTTAAGTCCATATAGTTATACTGCTACCGGCACAAAATCATCTGAAATTGCTTATACGGATGAACTTGGAATAGGAAATCCAAAGGCCTTTGTTGATCAAAACGTTATGAATGATGCATTAAACTCAATGAGTCAGCATAGTTTCAATTTTGGTGCCACACCAACTTTTCATTTTACACCCAATCTTACATTGAGTTCACAATTTGATTTCAGTTTGAATAAAACAGCAGAAAATTATTATAGTCCAATGCTTTATGCCGCTAAAGAAATGATAGATGGGGTTGGCTATTCTGAAAATTCCAGAATGAATCAGGTAATGCGCAATACTGCAATTTTTGACGATACCCGGTTGAAATATACAAAGCGATTTGATAAATATAATCAAATTGATGCCATTTTAGGTTGTCGTTTTTTGAGCAATTATTATGAATCGGATTATATTGAGGGTCATAACTCAGGATCAAATTCGTCAACTGATCTTCCCGGAAGTTTTGATTCTAAATATTTTGTCGTAAATGGTATCAATAATTGGACAAAATCAATCTCTAATTATTTAAACGTTGATTATAATTACTCTAACAGATACTTTCTTTCTTTAGCTACCTCGATGGATGGCTCTTCCCGGTTTGGAAATGAAACAAAAGGAGGATTCTCCCTGTTTGGAAACAGTTGGGGAGTATTCCCATCAGTAAATGGAGCGTGGTTGGTCAGTTCTGAAAAGTTTATGAAATCTGTAGATTTTATAAATCATTTGAAAGTACGTGCCGGTTATGGTGTTACCGGAAATGATAATATTGAAGACTATGCAACAAAAACCTATTTTTCAATGGTAAGGGAGAACGGTAATGCTAATGGGCTAATACTCTCGAATATTGCAAATCCGCAAATCCAGTGGGAAACGACTTACAGGAAAAATGCAGGTGTAGATTTAGGTCTGTTTAACGAGCGTGTTTCTTTATCTTTCGATTACTTCTCGGGTGTTACACAAAATCTGTTAACAATGAAATCACAACCAGTAGAATCAGGTTTGGGAATGTATTGGAGCAATGAGGGTGAATTGTCTAATAAAGGTTTTGAATTTTCAGCTAACTTTAAAGTGATAAATTATAGTTCCGTAAAATGGGAACTTGGGTTAAGTGTAGGACATTATGAAAATAAGATCCTTTCGTTGCCTTTGACTAATGGAACAACAGATTATACTACATCCGTGTATGGAGGTGAAGTGCTTACTGCTGTTGGCCAACCAGCCGGCATGTTCTACGGCTATAAAACAAATGGTGTGTATGCAACCGAAGCCGATGCTGCAAAAGCAAACTTGAAAATACTTAACCAAAATGGAACATATAGCTATTTCAAAGCCGGTGATGTACGATTTGTGGATGGTGATAAGAGTGGAAACAAGGATGGAATAATAAATGCAAATGACAAACAGATCATTGGAAATCCTAATCCTAAGATGTATGGAAATATTACAAGTAAATTATCCTATAAAAGATTGACTTTATCAACGTTGTTCACCTATTCTTATGGTAACGATGTGTATAATTACCAACGAAGTCAATTGGAATCGGGCTCTGACTACAGCAATCAATCTACTGCTATGTTGTCACGTTGGACTGCAGAAGGTCAGGTTACAAATCAGCCAAAGGCAGTATATGGTGATCCAATGGGAAATGCGAGGTTCTCTGACAGATGGATTGAGGATGGATCTTATATCCGTTTAAAAACTTTATCGCTTTCATATACCGTTGCACTTAAAAGCAATATAATTCAAGGATTCAGTATTTGGGTTTCAGCCAATAATTTATTGACATTGACTAAATATTTGGGTTCGGATCCTGAATTTTCAACTCAAAACTCGGTTTTATATCAAGGAGTTGACGCAGGTTTAGTTCCTTTAAGTAAAAGCTATTACCTCGGACTTAAGATCAATCTCTAGTCAGACTAAAAATAAATGTAAATTATAAGCAAGATATGAAAAAAGTATTCAAGATATTAATTGTCGTTATTGTAACCTCATTTATTTTGGTTAGTTGTAGCGATGTTTTGAACGTGAATTCGGATAGAGTGACTTTTGATAAAGATTATCGGATGAGTTCTCCAAACGACACAATTTATGCTATGAATGGAATTTTCCACCAATTACAAAAGGTTGCCGATAGTTATGTGCTATTGGGTGAGTTAAGAGGTGATTTAATGGATGTAACTGAAAATTCAAATTTGAATCTTAGGGAAATAAATAATTTTGAGATTTCAAAAAACAATCCTTATGCAAACATTGGAAATTACTATTCAGTAATCAACAACTGTAATTACGTGATACAGAATCTGGATACAGCCTATATAACTAAAGGTCAGAAAGTAATGTACGGGTATGTTGCTGCTGTAAAATCAATACGTGCATGGACCTATATGCAGATGGCACTGAACTATGGTTCGGTTAAATATTATGAGAAGGCAATTCTAACAGAGAATGATGCTCAATCTGTAAATAATTACCCGGATATTTCATTCAATGAATTAGCTGATAAATTGATAGCTGATCTTACACCATGGAAGGATGTAACTCTTCCACAGTCTTTAACGGGGAATAGTTTTCCTATACACTTTATACTTGGTGACCTTTATCTTTGGAAAGGAGATGGATACTATGATAAAGCTGCAACGGAATACCATGATTTAATGTATAATGGGTATTGCCGTATTTTGATGCAATATCAATCAGCCTGGAATCTTAAAAATAATGTTATATCTACTTCAAGTGGGTTTACTACTAATTGGATATATTCGTTTACCACAAATTATGCAGAATCTATTACGCAAATTCAGTGTCCCACCACTTATGGACAAAAATTTGATCTTGATAGTTTAAATTATAACTCCCAATTGGCACCATCTGCTATCGCTGAAAATAACTGGGATACCCAGACATATCATAACACAGCGTTAGATTATATTCCCGGAGATTTGAGAAAATATGGTTCTTACATCGATAAGAACAATGTAAGTATTAATAATAATGTTATTTCAGCATTTTTTTCAACTGTAACCAGTGCTACTACTAAGAATATAATTTTTAAATATTTGGCATACGATCAAAATGTTATGGTGTATCGCAGCTCGTTGTTATATCTTCGGTATGCTGAAGCTGTAAACAGGTTAGGGAAACCAAACTTAGCTTTTGCAGTCCTAAAAAACGGGCTGAGAAGCGCAACGTTGTCTTCGCCTTCTATAGTTCCATTAAACGAAAAGACAACAGATAATTATATGGATTTTAGTGATAGACGATTCGATTACAATGCCGGTATAAGGTGGCGCGGCCAAGGTCCTAAACTAAAAGATACAAACAGTACTGTTATCTCCTTAAACGATTGTGATTCAACTTTTGTCCTCAAGGAGCAACCAAGTTTAAATGATTCTATACTTTATGTGGAGGATTTAATTCAGCAAGAACTTGCTTTGGAAACAGCCTTTGAAGGAAACCGTTTTCAGGATTTAATGCGTATTGCGATCCACAGGAATGATAATTCCTATCTGGCGAATATTGTATCTTCAAAATATACGAATAATAAGGATGTAATTAAAACAAAATTGATGACCCGTTCAAATTGGTATTTGCAGAAATAGTCCAATGTTGAAATAAATTTTGGAAGTAAAACAGTATTGTTTTGTTAATATATTCTAACTCTAAAAAAAATAAGGTTGTCAATTTCATAAGTACAATAAAAAATCCGACAGAGTTTCTCTTTCGGATTTTTTATTGTACTTATGACCTAAATTGTTTTCTTAGGTGTCTCCCGGAATGAGCATTAAAACAAAAGGAAAATCTTACAGTAATAAGGTTCATAAAGGAAATGGAATGACAGGAAGAACCGGTTAATATAACGGAATTGACATTGATACCCCTGGAATTGACATTTTCACCACTGGAATTGATATTGACAGGTTCGGAATTGACTTTGATAAGACTAAAAAAGTGATCATTTCAATAAAATATACTCCTACGAAAAGTCACATAAGTTAATTTTCAAAATGAGATTATATGCGTGAATAATAAAGCAACAAATTCCACAATGCTTTCACAGTTGTGGAATTTGTTGCTTATGTTATATTGTTTTATAAAACAATTTTATTCTATAATACTTCCAGGGAAACAATCGATTTTGAAGGAAGTGCCACACTAAGTCCCCCCTTGACAATTTTTGCCCCTTTAAATATTGCAGGAACTACCACATTTGATTCATCAAAAGAATTATAAGAGTCAATGCTTTTAGCCGAAAGTATGGTTCCTGATACTTTCGAAATCTTTACATCTGATAAATTAATCACTGCTACCTGCGAATTGTCAGGATCAGCATTTGTCAATGTGATAAGAATACCACCTTGTGCATTCTTTGAAGCAGAAACACTAATGGAAGGAAATTTATTCCCATTTGAAATAAGGTCTTTGCACTGTATTTCCAAAGGCAGATTTGTAGCTCCCATATGACCTTTGTACATTTGAAATACATAATAGGATGGAGTCAATACCATTTTCTGATCATTGGTCAGGATCATTGCCTGTAATACATTTACAACCTGTGCAATATTGGCCATTTTTACCCTTTCACTGTACTTGTTGAATATATTCAGTGTTAATGCTGCTACAAATGCATCCCTTAATGTATTTTGTTGAAAAAGGACCGGGGTATTTGGTTCGGGCTCCTGATCCCACCATGTTCCCCACTCGTCAACCATTAATCCGACTTTGCCTTTTGGATCGTATTTATCCATGACAGCAATATGCTTTTTAATAACATCTTCTATTATGAGACATTTATTAAGCGTCCAAAGGTAGTCTGTTTTGTCAAATTTTGTTGCCGATCCTTTAGAGCCTTCAAATCCTTTCACCGTATAGTAATGAAGTGAAAGCCCGTTCATGCGGTCGACTGCTTTTTTCATCATTACTTCTGTCCAGTTAACATCAAAATCGCTGGCTCCACTGGCAATTTTGAATAAATGGTTCCCATCATAATCTCGACAATAAGTCGAATATCGACGGAAAAGATCGGAATAATAATCGGGAGTCATATTTCCTCCGCAACCCCAGCTTTCATTTCCTACACCCAGGTATTTTATTTTCCATGGTTTCTCCCTTCCATTTTGACGACGTAAATTTGCCATTGGACTATCACCGGCTGATGTCATATATTCAACCCATTTAGCCAGTTCTTCAACTGTACCGCTTCCGACATTCCCGCTTATATAAGGTTCACAGCCTAGTATTTCGCACAAATTCAAAAACTCGTGTGTACCAAAGCTGTTGTCTTCCACAGTACCGCCCCAGTTGTTATTTACCATTTTAGGCCGTTTGTCGCGTGGCCCAATTCCATCTGTCCAGTGGTATTCATCGGCAAAGCAACCTCCGGGCCAACGCAAAACGGGGATGTTAAGCTCTTTTAATGCCTTTAAAACATCATTCCTGTATCCTTTTGTATTCGGAATGGGAGAATTTTCTCCGACCCATATACCACCATAAATACAATTCCCCAGATGTTCGGAAAACTGACCATATATTTCTTTGTTTATTTGCGTTTTACCCTGGTTGGCGTGAATCGTGATTTGAGTGGGGATGTTCTGCGAAAACACTACCAGTGCATTCATCAACAGAATTGTAAGAAAAGCTTTTTTCATAGACAGAATTTAATTTGTTCTTTAATTTGATGTTATTGGTACAAATTTAATAAATCTACATGACTTATTTCTATCAAAAATGGTTGGTTTTGCAATTTGACAAAATAATAGAGTTCTTTGACTTGATTTTGACAAAATGGTTGTTTCATTATTGAATAAAATAGTTAAAAACTGTATTTCAGGAATCTCATTATGAATTATATAATTTAATTCCGGTTTCAGGAAAAATAGAAACTGTTGATATTAAATTCTTAAATTTTCATTTTTATCTCTGATCCGGAGAATTGTTTTGTTCAATAAAGTTGAATGTTAAATCAAATTTGTAAAACGAAAATTGTAGATACAGAGAACCTGGTTTAAACCTATTATTTAAACTGACTTCTCTGATTATGTTATATTTTCTTTGATTCCTGATATTCTCTCGGAGTGTGTCCAAATTCTATTTTAAAACAACGGCTGAAATATTTTGGATCATTAAAGCCAACAGCAAATGCTATTTCTGAAATGTTTCCCATATTATTTGATAACATTTGAACCGCATGCTTTAACCGGATACTTCGAATGAATTCTCCGGGAGAGAGCCCTGTTAATGATTTAAGTTTCCTGTGTAAAGTTGATTTAGATGTGGCCATGTCAACCGCAAACTGATCAAAATCAAAAGTATCATCTGAAAGTTTTTCTTCCACTTTTAAAACAGCTTGTTTAAGAAATAACTCATCGATGGATCCATATTCCATCGATGAAATATTTATTTCCTGATTTTTCTGAAAGCTTTCAGTTTTTTGTCTTCTTTTGCGAATCAGATTTTTTGCCCTTGAATCAAGTACTGCCAATTCAAAAGGTTTTGCAATATACGAATCAGCTCCTGCATTGTAACAATCAATTCTATCTTCAGTCGTATTCTTTGCAGTAAGCAACAGAACATTGATATGACTCGTTTCAACATCGTTTTTTAATAATTTGCAGAATGTGAGTCCGTCCATTTCAGGCATCATTACATCACTTATTACTAAATCAATTTCATTCCCATGAACGATTTTTAATGCCTCAACACCGTTTTCAGCACTCAGAACATGATATTTCAAGTTGAAATTATTCACTATAATGTTTTTTAATTCCCTATTGTCTTCTACTACAAGGATGGTAAACTCTTTAATAGTTTCTGAATTTTCAGAGCCATTTGTATTCTCATCTGACATAGTCGGTTCAGCTAGTTCTGGAATTTCAACAGGTATAGTTTCATCTGTCGAAAGTTCTGTCTCAGAATAAGCTCCAATTGATACTGGTATTTCTATGGTGAATATTGCTCCTTCTCCCAACACGCTTTTTACTTCAATATTCCCTTTGTGAATTTGCAGAAGATCATTTGTCAATGCTAACCCGATACCATGACTTTGACTTTGATCTGAAGTGCTGCTGATATAAAATCGTTTGAAAATATGAGGTATATCTTCTTCCGCAATTCCATCACCTGTATCGGAAACTGAAAGACGCATAACAGTTTCATCTGCTCTGGAAATAAAACTGATTTTTACATCTATTGATCCTCCTTTGGGTGTATGTTTAAATGCATTTGAAAGCAGGTTATAAATAATTTTATCCAATTTATCCGGATCGAAGTAGGCCATATAACTTTCTAATTCTGAGTCTATGGATAATTTTACCTCTTTTTCTAACACAAGTGGCTTAAAATTTGATTGACATATGCTGTTTATAAATCCAACTATATCATTTTGTTGGATTTTCAATTTCATATTTCCGCTTTCAGTCTTTCGAAAAACAAGGATCTGTTGTATTAATCTCTTTAATCGTATAACATTATCCTTCATGATCTCAAATTGAGTTGAATCTGCATGATATTTCTTTTGAAGACCTTCAATCAATAGCATTATAATAGTCAATGGAGTAAGCAGTTCATGTGAAATATTTGTGAAATACCGCAGTTTAATTTGAGCTAATTCTTCTGACTTTTCTTTTTCAATACGAGAAATTTTTAGTTCATTTCTTAATCTGATACGATTTGCAAGGGTTCTTAATATGAAAAAACCACACGCACAAAGAATGATCAGATAGAGCATGTATGCCCACCATGTCCTGTATGCAGGAGGAAGTATAATAATTTGAAGTGATGTGATTTGATTGGACCAGATTCCATTTTCATCACTGGCTTTTACCATGAATTTATAATTTCCTTCGGGAATGTTGGCATAATTAACATACCTGCGATTATTCCCCACATAATTCCAGTTATCATCTATCCCTGAAAGTTTATAGGCATATTGAATTTTACTGGCTGCTGTGTAATTTAATGCAGAAAACTCAATTCCCAGGTTCGTTTCATTATACTTCAGTGTAACTCTTTTTTTCTCTGAATTGAAATGCTGACTGTTTTCATCATCAAAAATAGATCTGTTTTGAACCAATATATCTGTAATGGCTACAAGGTGTTTTGTAAATTTAGATGTCGTATTTAAATTTGCAGTATTAAAAGCGCAAATTCCTTTATTCCCTCCAAATAAAACCTGACCGGATTTTAATTTAATAAGAGCTTCTTTAAAGAATGAACTTACCAGTAATCCATCTGCTTTTGAGAAATAAGTGGCTGCATGGTTTTTCGGATTATATCTTATTATCCTCTTTATAGTTGTAAACCATAAAAATCCTTCGTTATCTTCAATAATATCCAGAATCCCTTCATCTGTAATGCCGTATTGTCCGCTTATATCGCTTGCAATGTGAGTCTTTTGATTATAAAAATAAATACATCCTTCTTTGGTTCCAATATAAACATCCCCGTTCTTTTTACAGCAAATGCTTTGGATACTAGAACTTTGATAATTTTTTATATTTAAATTTTTTCGGATGATTGAATAGGATAATTTTTTTGTATTTTTTAAAGGAGTGAATACAAAAAGTCCTTTTTTATCTGTGCCAATCCAAATTCTATTTTCCTTGTCTTCACCTATTGTATTGACATTAAATATTTTTGATGATATAAATTTGACTGAAGAATTTGACGGTTTTAAAAATAATCCATTATTTGTTCCAATCCAAACATTACCTTTCGAATCTTCAAAGAGTGATGTAGTCGTTGTTATTCTTTCTCCCTGATTTTGAAATCTGCTCAATGAAAGCACTTTAGTCTGTATTAAATCGCCATTATTTAAGCTCTTAAATATATGAATCAAATCTTCGCCCTCATCGATAACCCAAATTTCATTTTTGCTTTTTACATTTAATATCGTACTAATGCTATTCATCGATCTGACAACGTTATCTGTCGGCCTGCTCACTTTCCCCGTCTTTTGGTCAAAGTGAAACAAACCAATTCTGTTAATTACTATAAATACTTCTCCTGAATTTGTCTGGCAAAAACGTGTAACATACGATTGAACATTCAACAGAGTTTTAAATTCGTTTAATGGATAATTCTCAATGGACAGCTTATTGAAATCAAGTTTAAACAGACCGTCTCCTACTGATCCAATCCATAAGTTGCCTTTTCTGTCTTTACTTATTTCATGAAATAATATATTGCTGGTTTCATCGAAAAATGAATTTGTATAGAATATTTTATATTTGCCATTGGCTTCTTTTTCAATCATGCTCAATCCACTGTAAGTAACTACCCAAATGTAACCGTTTTTATCATCCTGAGTTATGCTATACACAATATTATCTACTTTTTTCTCTGAATCTTTTGCCAGAACAATGGGTTTTATACTTATTTCTGTATCAGACTTAACGAGCATATTGTAAATACCATCACCCCAGGTACAGACCCATAAAATTCCATCTTTATCCTGAAATACCCGGAATGGATTGTTGTTCACTCCAATCTTTGATGTGTAGTAAATGTGTTTCCGGCTTTGGTCTACCAGACATAATCCGTTTTTCCACAATGAAATCCAGATTCGACCCTGATGATCTTCGTAAATATTCGTAACATTATTTGCCTTAAGTTTTATAGAAGAGTTTTTGTCAGTTGAATACCGCACAAAATTTCCTGTTACCGGATTTAATCGAAGAATACCGTTAGTTGATGTTCCAATCCATATAAAGCCTTTAGAATCAGTAAGAATTGAATTAATCCATTCGTTTCGTACGTACTTATTATCTAACTTTTTTATTGAATAGTTTTTCTTGTCAATTATATTTATTCCTTCATATGTTCCAATCCATAACCGTTGATCATTATCTTCTGTAATACATTGAATTTCATTGTTTGAGAGCTTGAAAGGAGTTGATGCACTCGATCTGAATACTTTTATATCATATCCATCAAAACGGCACAAACCGTCATTAGTGCCAAACCACATATATCCTTCTTTGTCGTTGTATATCCTGGTTACGGAATTTGCCGGCAGTTTTTCATTGTAGGGAAATTTTTCAAAACTAAATTGAATTTTACCTGCATAAAGAGAGAAGAGTGAACTTATAAGAAGGAAGATGACGAAAATTGTGTTTTTTATCATGGTTCGTCTGGAATTAGAAAAAAATGTTACGTTCAGGATACTGAAAAATGAAACTGGAACAGGTAAGTGACTAGTGAGTAAAGAATGATCAGTTTTTCAGTATTTGTAGTATGAATACTGAATGATTGATGATATATTATTGAATATGAGGTGTGTTACAAAATTAATTAAATAAGATCTGAGCTATTTCAGCTATTTATTAATAATACTAATTTAATTCAAGTTTAAAGGTGATCTGTTAGTGAAAAAATACAATCGATATTAATATAATGATAGAATACAGGTAGTTGTAATTAATTAATAATAAAAATTTACAAGACAATAAAATTTAATCTTTTGTATGTTGACAATTCGATCATTTAACTATATATAATTCCTTTTCTCCTTATTTTATATATCTTAGTTGTAATCAAAATTCGATTTAATCCTTTGATTTATTTTAAATTATAAATTTTACAATCAATGATTAACTGAAGACATGAAGTCCCAAATTCACAAAAAGAAGGATACGTACAAAAGGAGTTAATTTAAACTATAGAGATATCATTAATGAGATCTCTATAGTTTGTATTTTTAATCTATGATCCTGAAATATTAATTCTTAATTTCGAAAGCATAAATACTTGTTTGTTTGTAAGTCTGTCCGGGTTTCAAAACTGCAGTTGGAAAATTTGCATGATTTGGAGCATCCGGATAATTTTGTGCTTCAAAAGCAACGCCTGTTCTGTAATTATGTTTGTCACCACGTTTTCCTGTATCTTTTCCGTCCATGAAATTTCCACTGTAAAATTGAAGGGCAGGTTGATCGGTGCTCACTTTCATTACAATTCCGGTAGCAGGTTCATAAACTGTAGCAGCAAGTGATATTTCGCCGGCCTTTTTATTTAATACAAAATTATGATCATACCCTTTTCCGTATTTTAAAGCTATAAAATCAACCTTGATACGTTTTCCTACTGCAGTAGGACTTCTGAAATCAAGCGGAGTGTTTTCAACTGTAGCAATTTCACCTGTTGGAATTAACAATGAATCTGTTGGAGTATATTTATCTGCATTGATAGTTACAATATGCGAATTAGTTGATTGTGCAGTTGTACCGTGTAGATTAAAATAGACATGTGAAGTCGGATTGATAATTGTCGTTGAATCGGTTGTCGCTTCGTAATTAATCGTCAATTCATTATTAGCTGTGATAGCATAAATAACTTTTATTTTCAAATTGCCGGGATAACCTTCCTCTTGTGAAGGAGATAAATAACTTAATTCAATTGCTTCTTCACCTTTATCGTTTTTAAAAGCACGGGCATCCCATACCTTTTTATAAAATCCATTGATGCCTCCATGCAAATGATTACCATTGTTATTCAAAGTAAGTTGATATGATTTACCGTCTAATGTAAACTGACCTTTCCCGATTCTGTTTCCGTATCGTCCAACGATCGGACCTGCGAACAGATCGGTTGCATGCAGATAACCTGAAATGTTTTCAAAGCCCCAAACGACGTCTTTAAAAGTCCCATCTTTGTCAGGAACCCACAAATCAACGATACGGGCACCGTAATTAGTGATTTGTGCAGTCATACCATTTGCATTTTTAATAGTGTAAACGGATACTTTCTTTCCATTGAAAATGGTGTCGAAATTACTCTGAGGGAAAAGCTGTACTGTCTTTTTACTGCTTGTACATGCTGAAAATACAAACGATAAAATCATTAATGATAAAATAATTTTCTTCATAAGATTAATAATTTGAAATTAGTTAGTTGTTAATTCTAATCAAACGACAAAGATAATCAATAAATTCCCCCAAACCCATAATTCGTAAATCCTTATGTGTGTTTGGAGGAATATTGATTGGTCTTGAATTAATTTACATTACCAGAAATATATATAGAATGCGGCACAAATTGCTACCACACCCAATGAGGCAATAACATCCCACTTGTTCCAGCTCTTGAAGATGAGTTTCTTGTAATCACCTGTGAAAGTGATGAAATCTATCTGTTGAGCAGTTGGTTTCGGAGTGAAAAGTGATACTACCACCATCATTAACATGATGAATACAAGCAACCATATCTCAAAAATAAGCCAGTTGGTATGCCAAAACCAGTGGGTTGAATCCCAGAACATTCCTGTCATTACGTCTTTACCTGTATTTGTAAAGATGTTGGTCAGCAAGCGTGCCATACCAATAAGAAAGCCTATTATTAAACCTGCTTCACCTGCCTTGGGTGTGATTTTTTTGGAAAAAATACCCATTACGAATACTGCCACCATTGCAGGTGCGAGTAGCGATTGAATGCCCTGCAGATAAGAGTAAAGGCTGCCAAGACTCATCATCACCGGTATCCATATAATACCGAGTAATACCACCACAACAGTTGCAATACGACCTATCATCACATATGTAGCTTCGCTTTTACCTTTGAAATTTGGCTTATAAAAGTCTTCTGTAAACAATGTAGCGCATGAGTTGAAGAATGCTGCCAACGAAGCAACCAATGCAGAGATAAAACCAATGGTTACGATACCTTTCACTCCGGCCGGCAATACAAATTTAACCATTGAACCAAATGCGGTATCAGGGTTGGTTAATGTAAATCCGCTGCCCGGGCGTGCTGCCAGTGCGGCTGCTATCATTCCGGGTATCAGGAACATAAATACAGGTAAAATTTTGAAATAACCAGCAGCTATAGTACCTCTACGCGCACGTTTCATCACAACATCGTTTGCCTCGCCTTTTTTTTGTCCAAGTACCCGTTGAACGATATGTTGGTCTGTAGCCCAGTACCAAAAGCCGATGATGGAAGCTCCGATAAATACCCAGAAACCCGGATAGTCGTCATACATCGGGTCACCCGTTTCTAAATGAAATACATGGTTTGTGCCGTATGCATGTCCGTTTGCCCCTATATTCAACGTTTTAGAATAGTCAATCATTGCAGTCCACCCATGAGCGACACTTCCGTCTCCGAGAGCTGATAATCCTAAGAAAAGTACAAGGAATGATCCAATGATAAGTATTGGAGTCTGAATTGCCGACAATGTCATAACACCCTTCATACCGCCAAAAATGGTAAAGATACCCGTTATGACTATTAAGCCGATAGCTCCGTACCAAAAAGGCAAGCCGATAAGGCTCTCCATAAAGATACCACCCGTAAACGCAGTTACGCTCACTTTAGTCAGTACATAGGCTATAAGTGTAATGATAGATAACCACGAACCTGTACGAGGTGTGTAGCGATTTTTGAGGAAGTCAGGCATTGTGATGATTTTCCCTAACTTTGTGTTCATAAGCTGGTAAAATGGTACAAAGAGCCAACCCAGGATGAGAATCATCCAGCCTTGCATCTCCCAGTGTGCCATACCTACACCTGCTTTTGCACCGGTTCCGGCAAGCCCTACAAGGTGTTCAGAACCTATATTTGCAGCAAAGATAGCTGCACCAATGATATACCATGGTTCGCCTTTACCGAACAGGTAGTCCTGGCTGTCGGCGCCCTTTTGTAACCGTTTATCTTTTTGTACCGAACGCCATACAGCCCATGTTACAGCACAAATTCCAATTGCGAGAATTGCCCAGTCGAGCCAAATAAATTCATGTGAACTCCAATTCATGTTTTAAGTATTTTTTGATTTAAGTGAATAATTCATTTTCGGTAAACTGACCAAGCTTTAAATAGTTTTTATAGAGCTCGTGATATACAGCAACGTTTTCTTTAATTGGAAAGTATTCCATGGCAAATCCCACTCCCATGGCAGCTTGTGCATCTTCTACTTTTTCGTAAATTCCGGCAACTACTGCTGCAAACATGGAAGCTCCAAAGGCACAGGCTTGTTCTGATTTTGCCACTTTGATAGGCATATTCAAAACATCAGCCATCGTTTGCATGACAAAAGGTGATTTCAAAGCAATACCGCCAATACCGATAATTTCTTTGATTTCTATACCGTTTTCAATAAAACGATCCACAATTGCTTTTGAGCCGTAAGCTGTAGCTTCGACAAGTGCACGGAAAATTAATGGAGCTGAGCTTCCCAGGTTAAGTCCGGTAATCGAACCTTTTACAAGTTGACTTGCATCCGGTGTACGACGTCCATTCATCCAGTCTATTGCCAGAATATGTGATTCCGAAACCGAAACTTTTTGTGCTTCAACCGATAATGCAGGAATAATCTGATCCAATGTTTCGTCTATCAGTTTTTGTTTTAGTTCGGCATCTATTAAAGTCGATTTAGACAAGATGTTTTCTATTGGCCAGGCAACAACACGTTTAAACCAGGCGTAGATATCACCGAAGCCCGATTGACCGGCTTCAAGTCCAACCATTCCCGGGATAACTGAACCGTCCACCTGACCGCAAATTCCGGGTATCAGTTTATCGCCCATTTCTTCGTAACTTGCCACCATGATGTCGCAGGTAGAAGTCCCGATAACACGTACTAATGCACCTGGTGTAACTTCGGCACCTACTGCCCCCATGTGACAGTCGAATGCACCGACAGCTACGGCTACATCAGCTGATAACCCTAAACGGGATGCCCATTCGGAAGTCAGAGTTCCTACTTTTTTATCGCTGGGACTCGTTTCAGAATAAAGACGATCACGATAACCTGCTAATAAAGGATCAAGTGCTGTCAAAAATTCTTCTGATGGCAATCCTCCCCACTTTTCAAGCCACATTGCTTTATGTCCTGATGCGCAACGACTACGAAGTATTGTTTCAGGATTAGTTTTGCCTGTTATTAATCCGGGCAACCAGTCACAATGTTCAACAATAGAATAAGCGGCTTCCCGAACCTTTTCGTCAGCACGAAGCACGTGTAATGCTTTTGCCCAAAACCATTCGGAAGAATAAATACCCCCTTCGTACGAAGTGTAATCAATATCCCATTTGGCCGATAATTCATTTATTTCTTGTGCTTCTTTAATTCCGGTGTGATCTTTCCATAATACAAACATGGCATTTGGATTTTCAGCAAACTCAGGAAGTAACGAAAGCGGTGTTCCGTTTTTATCTGTAAAAACAGGTGTACTACCTGTGGTGTCAAACGCAATGCCTACCACTTTTTCAGCAGTTCCGGCAGGACATTTTGATAATGCAGTTTTAACGGTGTATTCTAATCCTTCAATATAATCGAGCGGATGCTGACGATATTGATTAGTTGATGGATCACAATACAATTCTTTTGACCAACGCGAATAATATTTTACGGCTGTTCCCATTTCCTGACCTGTAATGGCATCTATAACCACTGCACGGCATGAATCGCTTCCGTAATCTAAACCTATAACATATTTGCTCATATCTTTATTAGTTATTAAGGGGGTAAAGGGGAGTAAGTAAGGAGTAAGGAGTAAGAGGTAAGTAATAAGAAGTAAGTAGTGTGTTTTCCAATTACTTACTTCTTATCACTCATTCCTCATTCCTATCTTAGTGCTTTATTCAACATGTAAAACACTTCGTTATTACGAATGTCCTGTTTGAAATTACGGATATTGGTATTTTTATCAATGATCAGCAATTCGATATCTGCTATTTCGGCATAGTCTTCCAACATCTCAGTTGTGATAGAGAAAGAGAAGCTCGAATGGTGTGTTCCACCGGCAGTAATCCATGCACCGGCTCCAATTTCGAGGTTCGGTTGTGGAATCCACAAAGCACAGGCAACAGGTAATTTAGGTAAAGCCTGTGGTTCAATAACCTTCACTTCGTTTACAATCATGCGGAAACGGTTACCCATATCCACGATAGTTGCAGCAATACCTTCACCTTCGTGAGCCTGGAAAATCAAACGGGCACAAACACCGGCATCACCTATTCCTAAGAAGTGAACCTCGATACGTGGTTTTGCTTTTGCTATTTCAGGGTTGATTTCCAACATGTGCGATTGAAGAATGGAACTGTTTGCTCCGTTGAAATTCAGTACATAATCTTCCAGGAATGAACAACCTCCGGGGAGTCCTTCAGCCATTATCCACATGGTCCGTGTGAGTGCAGCAGTTTTCCAGTCACCTTCGGCTCCAAAACCGTATCCTTCGGCCATTAATCGTTGTGAAGCAAATCCCATCAGTTGTGACATGCCTTCCAGTTCGTTGAAGCTGGTTGTGAAGGCAGTTGCACCTTTATCTTCAAGGAAACGACGTAATCCGATTTCCTGAGCTGCAGCCTGACGAACAGAGATATGTTTTTCCGCTCCTTTTTTACAATCGGCTGCAAAATCGTACAAATGTTCATATTCTGATATAAGTGTATCAATTTCGGCTTCAGTTACAGCTTCTACATAAGGTACCAAAGTGGCAATAGGAGCATTATCAACATGGTAGCCCAAACGGATTTCAGCTTCTACTTTATCTCCATCTGTTACAGCCACGTTGTTCATGTTATCCCCAAAACGGATGATAAGCATATTTTGTGAATCAGCCCATGCAGCGCATACACGCATCCACGAAGATATTTTTTCATGGGTAGATTTGTTTTTCCAGTAACCTACAACTACTTTGCGTGGTTTACGCAAACGGCTGGTAATAAAACCAAATTCACGATCACCATGAGCCGACTGGTTCAGGTTCATGAAATCCATGTCTATTTCACTCCATGGAATTTCTTCGTTATATTGTGTATGAAGGTGTAACAATGGTTTTTTGAAATCCATCAAACCATGAATCCACATTTTTGCAGGTGAGAATGTATGCATCCATGTGATAACACCAACACATTTTGTATCACCATTGGCTTCACGAAATATCTGCGACACTTCGATAGCCGAATTGGCAGTTCCTTTATAAACCACTTTTACAGGTAAATTTCCGGAATCGTTTAATCCTTTAACCATTTCTGATGAATGTGCATCTACATGCACTACTGCATCACCACCGTACAAAAGCTGAGCTCCTGTGACGAACCATACTTCTAAATCTTTGTAATTCATGATTTTTTTGTTTTTATAAAATCTATTTTTTATTTTTATTGAAATGTATCTTCTCTGTCTAGTAATTTAATTGCAAGCTAATCAACTGTTTGAATCATATCAATGCTTCATTCTGCTGATTGTTTTTTCATCCCGTAACCCTTCAAACCCTTCAAACTTTCAACCCCTTTAAACTTTCAAACTTTCACTGTCCGTAATAAGCTCCGGGTCCGTGTTTTCTGTAAAAATGTTTCTTTATCAGATGTTCGTTCATTGTCAAATCAGGATTAATGCCATAAGCAATGTACGACATCTTAGCAACCTGTTCCAACACTACGGCATTATGGACGGCATCATGAGCATCTTTTCCCCAGGCAAACGGTCCGTGATTCTTGACTAATACACTGGGGATGAAATCAGGATTGAGCCCTTTAAAACGTTCAACAATTACGTTTCCCGTTTCAAGTTCGTATTCTCCTTCTATTTCCTGTTGGGTCATATCCCGTGTACATGGAATGACAGCACTGAAATAATCGGAATGCGTTGTTCCTATATTTGGGATATTCATACCGGCCTGTGCCCACGAAGTAGCATAGGTGGAATGTGTGTGTACAATGCCCCCTATCGTTGGAAATGATTTGTATAAAACCAGATGTGTAGCTGTATCGGACGAAGGTTTCAGTTTTCCTTCAACCACTTTTCCGTTTAAATCAACCACCACCATATCGTCTGCTTTCATTCCTTCGTACGATACTCCCGAAGGTTTGATAACCACTAATCCTGTTGCACGGTCGATGGCACTGACATTTCCCCAGGTAAATATTACCAATCCATGTTTCACTAAGTCCAGATTCGCTTTGAATACTTCTTCTTTTAATGTCTCTAACATAGTCCTTTATAGTTTAAAATTAAAAATATGTGTTTCTAACACACTTAAAATCACAAAAAAAAATTAAAGAGAAAAATGCATGCCCTGTTCAATTAATTGATCGTATTTTTCTTTGTTGAATTTGTAATAGAAGGCGCCACGTTTGGAAGAACTTTTATCTTTCTCATCCAACTTTTCCAGAATGTCCATTGTCAGTAACTTCTTCCTGAAATTACGTTTATCAATTGGTTCCTGATAAATCGATTCGTACAAGCTCTGTAATGTAGGCAGTGTAAACTGATCGGTTAGTAAGTTAAAACCAATCGGTTTTACCGAAGCTCTTCGTTGTAATAAAGTGATAGTATCCTTCACCATTTTGTTATGGTCGAAAATAAGTTCAGGCATTTGATTAATTCTGGCCCAACGGGCATCGTATTTTTCAGCTAATGAAGTATCAAACTTGTTGATGTCCACCAAAGCATAATAGGCAATTGAAATTACCCTTTCCACATCCCTGTCAATATCACCATACGCACCAACTTGCTCCAGATAGATGTCATCAATTCCTGTAAATTCACCTACGACTCTTTTAGCAGCTTCCTTTATATTTTCAGGTGCGTTGACAAATCCTCCCATTAACGACCAACCTCCTTTGAATGGCTCAAAAGGTCTGCGAGCTATCAGAATATGCAAATCATTATCACGAAAACCCATAATAATGCAGTCGACTGCCACCAGAAAAGTATCTTTATTTTTGTAAAATGCTGAAGTCATTTAAACTGCTGAATTAATTTGAAAATAAAGTTGTGTATTTATATTGTTTATAATTAGAATATTAGCTATTAAGTGAGCCTGTAAATACTATCTTGATTATAACAAGTGTAAAGTAAACACTTGTTTTTGGAATTTGGTATAAATAATTCTATGTTATACAACACAAATTCGAAAATAAATTGTGTAGAGATACAGATTCACCGGAAAGGTGGATTTTTAACCTGATAAAATCAAACATAGTAAACGGAAGTTTTTAAACACGAAAAAAAACAAGATGATTATCCGAAAACTGTCCTAATCGATGTATTGTTTCGGAATAAAATGTAAAACGAGACTCAACTGATATGAAATGTTTTGGCTGTTGAAATCTGGATTGATTTTTTAAGTTGATGTTTTTTTTGCATCAGCATGGCGGGAAATTACACGGACATTACACCCGAAATAAAGAGATAAACAATAGATAAACAATAGATAAACAAGACATAATAAAACTCTATATAGGACTTTATTATGTCTTAATTATGTTTTTATTTACACTTAATTTTAATTTTATGCCGGGTGTAATGTCAGTGTAATTTCGGACTAATTTCGTTAGTTATTATTTTTAATTTTTTTATATTCCAAAAAAGGATAAAAACCGTAGGTTGGTTTTATCATGAATCCCAAAGGTGACCCAAAGGAAACCCCGAGGGGACTTTAAGGGAAGTCCTAAGTAAAACTGTTGGTAAAATGCGATTTTGTATTCGTGATTTTTAGTAAACAATGGGCAGAAAAGAAGAATTTATGTTGAGATGGTTAGAAATTAAATTCCTTTTACTAAAAGACCTTCTAATTCGATCAAAAAGCATATTTTTGTACACACATTGCAATCAGGATATCCAGTAGATGCAGGGTGGGATAATTTGAGAAAGGCAGGTTGTGCTTAAAACTTTTCCAGTGAGTTTATTTGATGAACGTTGAAAAGATGAAAGTATGGTGTTTAAAACTCAGGAGGAATATCCACATATATGGTGTTTTTGATTTTGAAAGAGGAAGAATGGTTGACATTGAATCCTGCTAAGAAACATTCAGATCTAAAAAGTACTGCTTTTGAGTCCGGAAATCCTCTTAGCACTTCGCTCAAAACTAACCAGCGGGCGAAAATGAATAAATTGGGAAGAGAAAGAGAGAATTTAAATTTATAATATTGATTTTACAACTACAATCCTACATTATTTTACTATGCGAAAATTTATATATGAATTTCATCTCTCAATTTCATTGTCCATATTGTTGCAATTAGTCATACTGCTTTTTTTTACTTCCGGTAATGTCCATTCTCAAACATCAGGAAATCCTGTGTTCCCGGGTTGGTATGCCGATCCGGAAGCAAAAATATTTAATCATCAGTACTGGATTTATCCGACTTATTCTGCTCCCTACGAAAAACAGGTGTATATGGATGCCTATTCATCACCCGATCTGGTAAAATGGACAAAACACAGCCGAATAATTGACACTACCCTTGTGAAATGGGCAAATAAAGCTATGTGGGCGCCGGCTATAACCAAAAAAAACGGGAAATATTATCTGTTCTTTGGAGCTAACGACATTCAAAACAATACTTCTGTTGGTGGTATTGGTATCGGAGTCTCTGATAAACCTGAAGGACCGTTTAAAGATTATTTAGGTAAACCGTTATTGGATAAATTCTATAATGGTGCGCAACCTATCGACCAGTTTATATTCAACGATGTGGATGGTCAGTATTACATGATATACGGAGGATGGGGTCATTGTAATATTGTCAGACTACAAAACGATTTTAAAGGATTTATCCCGTTTGCAGATGGAACAATATTTAAAGAAATTACCCCTGCAGGATATGTTGAAGGCTCGGTTATGTTTCGAAGGAATAATAAATATTACTTTATGTGGTCGGAGGGTGGCTGGACAGGACCTGATTACCGGGTAGCCTATGCCATTGGTAACACACCATTTGGGCCATTCAAGAGAATCGGTGTCGTTCTTCAGCAGGATGCAAAAATAGCAAACGGTGCCGGTCACCACTCAGTCATCAATATACCCGGAACCGACGATTGGTATATCGTTTATCACCGACGCCCGTTGACTGAAAAGGATGGCAATTCGAGAGTCGTATGCATTGATAAAATGCTTTTTGATGTTAATGGGATTATTCTCCCGGTAGTAATGACTGTTGAAGGTGTTCAACCCCGAATCCTCAAATGATGATTTAATTTTTAAATTCACAGAACTTCAAAGCCACTGGCGAGCTTTTCAAAACAAACGACCTACCTCCCAAAGGGCACAAATAAACAAACTAATATTATTTGATTTTTATAACCTGCTTACTATTTCCGGAAGCACTATGAGTCTTTGTGCTAATAAAAGATTTTACATGTTTTGTATTAAGCAATAATAT
>Ga0302288_1000374_pt1 | contig 37167 bp, 17 predicted proteins | sample III_Fen_N1_1_FD_194549 | JGI IMG/M metagenome (GOLD analysis project Ga0302288, IMG submission 194549) | Peat permafrost microbial communities from Stordalen Mire near Abisko, Sweden - III_Fen_N1_1 | ecosystem: Environmental > Terrestrial > Soil > Wetlands > Permafrost | place: Sweden: Abisko...
CCAGAAAATAGAATGCCCCGAGTAACCTCTTTCAATAGATCCATCGAGATTGTCCCAATGATTCAGCACCCGATTCTCATACGATGGATTGCAAACTTCGTCCTTAATTGCTTCTCCGGTTTGCTGGTGACGTAAAAGTTCATACGTTCCGTACAAAATGCCGAGCTCTGTATTTGCTTGTATACTGTTTGCTGTCAGTTTAAATCCATCATTTTTAATAGTTTTATCTTTTGTCAAAGATAAAAACACCGTAGCATTTTCTAATCCCTGCCAACCTTGCAGAAGTTCTTTTTTAGCAATACTAAGTGTGGGCGAATTTGCTTTACAAACGATATTAACTGATGCTGTACTTCTGCTACAAAACCACAAATTATGCCCATCTTCGGCTTGAAGATAGTGTGATGATAGAATCAGAAAAAGAAGAGCTATTTTTATTCTCATATTTGCATTGAATTATATCCTTTTTCAATAGATTTAGCGAACCAAAACTATTGTTATTTGGATTTTCAGACTATTACTTCGCCCAAATCTCGCCTTCCGGTGTGCGTCTCCACTCAAAATAGCTATCCAATACCTTAAGCGACTCAGCACTTGGAACCAGTCCGGTATGTGGTGTCGGTCCAAGATACATTACTACCGGATTAGCATCGTTGAAAGCAGGCCAGTTGGTAATTCCTTTGCCATTTGGATTACCATATTTTGCAAAGTTAGTCCAATAAGTACCCATTGCTTCCGAAATTTCAATGTCGCTTTTAGAGGTTTGTGGATTCAAGGCATCGAGATGTTGAAACACGTATGCCACTTCTTGCCCATGAGGTGAACCATAACCAGCGCGTGGTGAACCTTCAGGATAATCAGGGTGTTGATCAAAATAATAGTAGAAGACTTTTGATTTTCCTGTCTTTGCCTGAAGACGTGCCCAACTCCATGTTTGCCAACCGAAAGCTGCATCACGAGCCAGGTCTCTTGCAGTTTTTGGAACAACATTAGTTCCAACCGGATAAGCTTTTATCAAGTCGTCTGCAAATTTGCCATAACGTCCTTTAACGCCATTGATGTACTCTTCCGGTGTACGTCCGGGTGAAAAGCTAGCGCCCTCGTCGGAGTTATAACCTATCAGAACCGGGATATCGTTATATTTTCCGGCTTCATAGAGTTTGTGCTGATCATCGGTGATTACGTAGCCGTCAACAATCGGCCACGACCCGCCAAAACCACGCGATGGCAGTTTATCTGCATCAATTTTCCGCAAGTCTGCAATGGAAGAAACTCCAGTAGTTTTTAAATAAGCTTCCCCATCTTTTTCGGCATCTTTCAGGCGTTTCATGTTTTCGCCCGGAAAGGTTTGTGTTTGGCGCGAAGGTCCAAATGAACCACCACTTTCGGAAATTGCACCCTGAAACAACCCTTTAGCCAAAGGTGATGCACATAACATGCTAACGGCAATACCTCCTGCCGATTCTCCAAAAATGGTTACCTTATCAGGATCACCACCAAACGCAGCAATGTTTTCCTTTATCCATTTCAGACCGGCAATCATATCAAGCAGGCCGTAATTACCCGATACCTGATGAGGATTTTCGGCACTTAGTTCCGGATGCGAAAAGAAACCGAGTTGACCTACCCGATAAGCAATACTTACCAACACAACGCCTTTCTTTGCCAATTTTTCACCGCTGTAAGGCCATTCGGAAGTTGATCCTGCACCAAATCCACCACCGTAAATCCACACAAGAACAGGAACTTTTTCTTTTGCCGATTTGGCAGGACTCCAAACATTCAGATACAAGCAGTCTTCGCTTTTGCCCGAAGGAGGATTTCCTCCCTGAATAGGTCCGGGAGCAAATTTAGTGGTTTGCTTCACTCCATCCCACTTTGCGGCAGATTGTGGTGCTTTCCAGCGAAGATTGCCAACAGGAGGTGCGGCAAAAGGGATACCTTTATAAACGGTCAGTCCTTCTTCAAACGTTCCTTGCACCATGCCTTGCTTCACTTTAACCGGAGCAGGCTGCTGCGCAATGACTGATCCCGTAAAGGCTGTTAAAATCATTGCGATTAAAAAAGTTATCTTTTTCATAAAATATAAATATTAATTATTGAATCGGTTTCAGAGAAGCTGCAAAACCACCCCGTCCCAGTAATCTTACTTTTACGGTGCTTAATTTATCAACTACCATGTATTGCGTAACTAATTTTTTATCATGTTCGCCATCTGCTATTAAAATGAGTCGATATTTTACATTCTCTGGCAGATAATTGAACGTAAGCGTTTTTTCTTCCGGATATTTTCCAGCACTAATACCGCCAATGTACCAGGCATTCCCTTTATTTCGGGCAATAATCAAGTCCTTTCCGGGATACCCATCAACGAGTTTAGTATTATCCCATGCGTTAGGAACTTCCATTAGGAAACGTTTAGCTGCATCGGGCAATTGGTAATAACCTTCAGGACGGTCGGCCATATGCTGAAATCCAGACTCGAACACTACGCTAAGTGCCAGTTCATGCCCGTAGGATGTGGTATGAGGAAATTGCGAATTGGTAAAGGTTACCGGCGTATAGTCCATAGCACCAACTACATTCCTTGTGAACGGTAAAATGGTATTATGTTCGGGCGCAGTTGTTGTAAATTCAGGTCCATTGTTGTACCATTCGGCTCCACGCACGCCTTCGTAAGTCATCAGGTGCGGATATGTACGAGCCCATCCACGGGGAACCAGACAGCCGTGAAAATAAACCATCATCTCAAATTTAGCCGCATCATCCAAAATATCCAGATAATACTTAATCATGTTTTGTTTTTCGCTCTCAAAAAAGTCAATTTTCACACCTGCAACGCCCAATTTCTTTAGTTTAGCAAACTCTTCCAACCGATTTTCATGGGTCAACATCCTATCTTTTGGAGTAGCAGAAACCCATGTGTGATTTCCTCCTGAGTTATACCACATCAATGGCTTTAAGCCTAATGAATGAATATATTTTAAAGCATCTTCCAATTTTCCTCCGTTGCCCATAGCATCCCATTCCCAATCGAGCAAGGTGTAAGGCCAGCCCATTGCAGCTGCCAAATCGGCAAATTCACATACTGTTTTAAAGTCTTTAGTTCCGTGGTTACTAGACCAGTAATTCCATGATACAATGCCCGGTTTTATCCATTCTGTTTTATTTACAACGGAAGGGGGACAAACGTCATCGACCAGAGTTGATTCTACTACATCTGCAAGACTTCCCATTATGATAACCCGCCATGGTGACTTCCATGGGAGGGTAATGGTTGGCTTCGATTCCCCCGTTTCCCTTCCGTTCCATTGATCCGGAAAAGTAATTTTATACATCGATTTATCAGCAACATTACTTAGCTTAGAGCCACAGTAATTACGGTTTAAATCGGCTTCATGAATCAAAAACCAGCTATTTTTATCAGAAGTATTGAAAAGTGCAGGATAACCCCATTCTTGCTGAGTATTTCCATCTTTCATGGTTGAATAAAGCCCTTCGTTGGCAGGGTTAAACTTTTCCATCCATCGTTTTGTACTATCCGTTATGGAATAGGCTGTCAGTTCATCATTCATCACAAAAGAGCCTTCCTTTTCGGGAAACTCATAACGAAATGCCACACCATCATTGTAAGCTCTGATGATTAAGTTCAATTTGGCTTTACCCGGGTTCTCAAAAGAAACAACCGTTTCGTTCGCCGAATTGCTACATTTGGAACGCTTGCCATGCAATGTAGCGTATTGCTCGGTTATTAAGACAGGTTTACCGACTTTCTGGTATTTAAGTTCTTTTGAAAAATTCTGATCTGCACGAGAAAGTCCTAAAATGATTTTCGGAATAACTTCACTTGTTTGTCCATTATTTAAATACTCGACTTTCAAATACCACTCACCTACTTCAGCATTTTGCGTATTGTAAAGCCCGACACTTACCTTTTGATTGGGCGAAACAACTGCTATTTTTTGCGAAAATACAGTTAGTGAACTTAGAAGTATAAACCCCAATATTATCTTATATTTCATTCGCGGACAATAATTTTTGTTGTTTTTAAATCTTTAGCATCAGAACTGCTCCCATATAAGACCTCGTACTCTCCTGCTGTAACATCCATTTTTCCGGTCGTCCGATTGAAAAACTCGAATGAATTGTAAGGAAGATTGATTACAGCCTGAGCAGTTTTTCCGGCAGACACATCAACCCGCTGAAAGCCTTTTAAGGTTTTAAGCGGTCCATCAGTGTCATTCACCTTCCGAACATAAACCTGTACGATCTCAGTTCCGTTGCGCTTGCCTTTATTTGAAACAGGAATGGTAAGCTCTACGGATTCGTTGGCTTTAATCGATGTATTATTTAATTTGGCATTTCCAATTGAAAAAGTGGTATAACTCAATCCGAAACCAAACGGAAATAACGGATCAGACATATAACGATAGGTGCGACCTTTCATAGAATAATCTTCAAAATCGGATAGTTGCTTCAAGCTCTTATAAAAAGTAATAGGTAGTTTGCCGGATGGATTATAATCGCCAAAAAGCACATCTGCTACTGCTTGTCCACCAGACTCGCCACCATACCAAGCCTGAAGGATTGCATCACAACTTTGGGTTTCGGGAACTAAAGCAATAGCCGAACCTGAACAGTTCACAAAAATCACCTTTTTACCAGCTTGTTTTAGAGCTTTCAAACAATTACGTTGTACAGCAGGAAGTTCTATATCAGTACGATCTCCACCTTTAAAACCAGGGTATGAAACCGGCATTTCTTCGCCTTCCAGTTGGGTAGAAAGACCACCAACAAAAACCACAACATCAGTTCCCTGAAGCTTCCTTAAAAGGTCGGTATAATCAACATTTACTTCCTTTCCTAAATTAAACTCAAGATTAGCCTCCCAATTGTTTAGTTGGGCATAGCGTATTTCAATCTTATACTTCTTTCCACTTTCCACTTTGAATGGAATTCGCGTAGGAAGTGTTCTCCAGTTATTGTATTTTGCAAGAGATTCTCCATTGACAAATAATTCAAAATATCCTGTAGCTCCACATTTGAATACAAGATCTTCACGCTTCGATGGTGTAAACTCTGTTTCATACTTGCCTGAAAATCCTTCGAGACGTACTCCGGTCGCGAATTCGTGTTGACCGGCAGTTGTTAATTTTATTGGATCTGCAATCTGTTGGGTCGCAACAATATCGCCGGTAAGGTCTTTGTTATTCCAATAGCTAACCTTAAACCCTTTCTTTCCATCAATTGAACATTGTGAGAAATAGCTTTCAGTTACTTTATCCTCTACCAAATCGCATCCTTTCTCATAGATTACCTTATCGGCTGATAGTTTGGAAGTAATACCATCAAGAATTGTAATTGTTCTTACCGGAGTTCCGTTATAATTTCCCCATAACATAGGTTTATCGTTAGCATTCGGACCCACTACAGCTATTTTTTTTGATTTAGCTAGTGGAAGAACATCGTTTTTATTCTGAAGAAGTGTCATTGATTTTAAAGCCATATCCAAAGCAAGCTTTCGGTGCTCATCATTATTTAAAACAGACGTGGGAATTTTAGACCACGGAACCAACGCATCATCATCCATTTCACCCAGGTCAAAACGTCCAACCAAAACATTCAACAGATGTTTATTAATTTCATCTTCAGTAATCAAACCTTTTGCAACCGCCTCCGGCAATTGTTTGTAAATGTGGTCAGCCCATTGACATTCAACATCGGTTCCAGCCCAAACTCCCTTGGAAGCAGCATGAACAGCATCCGATGAAACTTTGTGACTGGTATAAAAATCGGACACAGCACCACAGTCAGAAACAACCATATACTTATAACCCCATTCATCTCTCAAAATTCGTTGAAGCAATTGCGTATTTCCGCAGCAAGGCTCATCATCCAAACGCTGATAGGCACACATAACCTGACGCACATCGGATTTTTGAACCAGGGCTTTAAAAGCAGGAAGATAAGTTTCCCATAAATCGCGCGGGTCAAGATTGTTTACGTTTAAAGAGTGTCGACTCCATTCGGGACCAGAATGAACGGCAAAATGCTTGGCACAAGCCAAAAGCTTTTTATATCTTGAATCGGCAGGTCCTTGCAAACCTTTCACTACCGAAACTCCCATACGTGAAGTCAGATATGGATCCTCACCATACGTCTCCTGACCGCGTCCCCAGCGTGGGTCACGAAATATATTGACATTGGGAGTCCAAACCGAAAGGCTTAAAAACCGAGTGTTCTCTTGTCCTTTTTTTATCGCTTCGTTATATTTAGCTCGAGCTTCATCTGAAACCGCATTGAAGATACTATAAACCAGGTTATCATCGAAAGAAGCTGCCATGCCAACCGGTTCAGGAAAAACAGTAACATTCCCATTGTTGGCAAAACCATGTAAAGCTTCACTCCACCAGTTAAATTTCTTTATTCCCATGCGCGGGATGGCATCCGATATATCGCACATCAAAGTTGCTTTTTCGCTCAAGGTTAAGCGCGAAATTAAATCTTTCGCTCTCTGTTCGGATGTCAGACTCGGGTTTTGGTAGGGCAATTGCTGTCCCCATACGTTTAGGACCAGGATAAATCCTAAAACCAATAACAGTTCTTTTTTCATGTGTGTGATGTTTTTTTTAATTAACTTCTATAATATTTGTGCCTTTCGTAATTCCATTTTCATTAAAAGTATCAATCGTAAAATAATACTTTTGAAGCGCATTTAAACTTCTTATTGTCAGTGAGTCTACTCCGAATGCCTGATAATTGTTATATAATTTATCTCTCTTCGTACCGTATCTGATATTGTAACCAATAGCTCCTGGAGTTTTATTCCAATTTAAATCCACCACGCACCGATCTGATTCTGAGCGTTTAAAATGTAAATTCATCGCTTCAGAAGGAGCTTTACCGCCTCCATTTCCAAAGACTCGCAATCCGGCAAGAGCAAACGTGCCATCAGGGACTTTACAATTGGTGAGTTTAATGTAACGGGCTTTGACCGGAGTTTTTAATTCAATATAATCATGTGGAACATCCGTTTTATTCTGAGTTTTATCCGCTAACGTTTTCCATGTTTTATTATCGGTAGAATACTGGAGAAGGTATTGATAAAAAATATTCGGTTCACGCCCAAATAGCTTCGTATCGTTTTCGGCATAATTAATCTGAATAGCATTTACCGTGCATTCTTTCTGTAAATCCATACTTAACCATTCGCCTTTATTACCCGTTTTAGCACTCCAGAAGGTACGTATTTCCTCGTCAGCTGCATAGCTTTTAGGATGACCTGTCAATTCCGATGATACTTCTACCGGTTTATTGTACGAAAGCAGCATCCATTGAGGAAACAATTCTTCAGGACCGGAGATTTTTTTATTCGGAACTTTAAAGGGAAAATCGCCAAAACCGGTATAAACGTACATTTCACCATCGTTATCAAAGAAAGTAGGAAAAAGTCCTAACCGACGTTCAAACATATGTTTCTGCGAAATAGTCATGGTGGAAACATGCCAGTAGTTACCGAATTTATCCTGAAAAGTGCTACTATGACCTGCGCCCGCAATAAAGCCTTCGGGTTTTGCCGAAACAGGATTTTGAGCGGCCGGTTCAAATGGGCCTAGTGGCTTATCCGAAACATATACACCATCGCAATAGCTCTTGAATTGTGTTCCGGGACCGGCATACTGCAAATAGTACTTTCCGTCATGCTTGGTCATCCACGATCCTTCAAGCCATGGGCTATCTCCTTTTTCGTTATAATCTCCAAAACGTTCCCAACCTAAATTTTTTATATCACTATTAAAAACCTCAACGGTCTTGCCTATGGGATTTAGTGTTTTGGGATCCAATTCTACCGCATAAAGGGGGTTGACGTTCGAACAACCGTAATAAAAGTATAAGCGTCCGTCATCATCTACAAACAAATCAGGATCAATCATACCGATTGGGAAAGCCGGATTGGCAATTTTCCATTTTCCTGATTTTGGATCTGCAGTTTTATAAATGGTCACAGGAGCACCTTTGGATGCCATAAAATATAAGGTATCTTTCATCTCTACAACTGTCGGGGCATAATCTTCCAAAGGAAGATCTGTGGTAGTGATTAAATCCCAATGTATTAAATCAGTAGAATGAAAGTAACCGCCGGACTTTGATGCAAACAAGTAATACTCATTTTTAAAAGTAATCATGGTAGGATCAGCTGCCTCTCGTCTTGAAGGAGCATCCAGGCAAAACCGGTAACTCAGATTTACCGGATTACAAATAGTTGTTTGCTTAGAAGAACTCACACGCTTGTTCTGAGCATACATCGCAAGTGTACAGCCCCAAAAAACTACTACTAAAAGTGTCTTTAAATTCTTATTCATAAAGATATATGTTAATGTGTTTTCAGTTACTTTTTGTAATACCTATTTCGGATTTTACAGTTCCTATGTTAGCTTGTATTACCCCATTTCGGTCTGGTTTGCTCTTGTTTCGTCGCGGATTGCCGATATTGTTTCCTTGACTTATAATTTTACCCTAAAACCAGTTCCCAAAAAAAAACAGCTTTTGGGGTAAAGTCTATTCAAAGCAACAATCCTATTTCTTACAGATAATGGTATATGTCTTACCTGCTTCCGTAGGCAAATCGTACAACAATGTCGGTTTAAGATTTACTTCATTAAGATTTGCTTTTGATGAAATCAATGGGTCTTTGACCTTGACTGTTGCAAAAAATGGATTTGGATTTTCCCCACTGGCTTGCTTCAGCGCTTTTCCATTGACCAAAACGACATCATTAGGAACACGCAGGCGGCAATTTCCACCCAAATGCGATGTAATGTTGATTTTCTGTACCTGATTATTCTCCCATGTGATACTTACATCGAAACCTCCGTAAGTTCGTAATCCTGTAATACTTCCTTTTTTCCAATCATCAGGCAACGCAGGTAAAATATGAATAGCTCCATCCTGACTTTGAAGAAGCATTTCCGTAATGCCCGAAGTACAACCAAAGTTTCCGTCAATCTGGAATGGCGGATGTGCATCGAAGAAGTTTGGATAAGTTCCGCCACCTCCACCAAAACCGCCTTTAAACGGATCAACCAGTGTAAGTTGGTCTGAAATAAGCTTGCGTGCATGATTACCATCCAAAAGGCGGGCCCAGAAATTTACTTTCCAACCCATCGACCAACCGGTTGAAACATCTCCCCTATAGTTTAGTGAGGTACGAGCTGCATCAAATAATTTTGGTGTATTAAAAGGGGATATTTGATTGCTTGGAAATAAACCATACAGGTGCGATACATGTCTGTTCTGATCTTTAGGATTATCCCAATCTTCCAACCATTCCTGTAATTGACCTAACCGGCCTATTTGCATAGGAGGGAGACGATCAAGAATCTTCTGAAAATCAGCCATAAGAGCAGGGTCTTTTTTCAACAGTTTGGCTGCCTTAATGGTTTTAGTAAATAAATCAAAAAGCAATTGATTATCGATGGTACAACCTGCAATTAAAGCACTGGGATGTCCCGTAGGAGTATTTTCAGGAGACACAGAAGGGCTTACAACCAACCATTTATGAGTGGGCTCCTCGATAAGAAAATCTTTGTAAAATTCACAGGCTGATTTTAATACAGGGTAAACGGAATCGAGATATTTCAAATCTCCGCTATATAAATATTTTTCCCACAAATGTTGAGATAACCAGGCACCCCCCATAGGCCATTGTCCTGCATCTGCAAAATCAACTACACCGGTTATTCGCCAGATATCTGTATTATGATGCGCTACCCAACCATTACTGCCATACATTACTTTGGCGGTTTGCTTACCTGACTCCGAAAGTTCCTTGATCATCTCTACCAGAGGTTCATGCATTTCGGTCAGATTACACTTTTCAGCCGGCCAATAATTCATTTCAGTATTGATATTGATAGTGTATTTACTATCCCAGGCAGGATTATTGCTTCCATTCCATATCCCTTGTAAATTAGCAACCTGACCACCTGGCTGTGATGAACTTATTAGCAAATAACGTCCAAACTGATAATACATAGAAACCAACCCGGGATCAATACTTTTCGAAAAGTTCTTTATCCTCTGATCTGTTGGTAATTGAGCAGCAGCAGATGTTCCCAAATCAAAATTCACACGTTTGAAATATTTTTGATAAGCAAAAATATGGTTCTTCAGTAAAGTTGGATATGCCTTTGTTTCGGCAGAAGCAAGATAATTGCTACACTTTTCAACTTCATTGGCAGTCAAAGTTTTATAATCTACAAAGTTGGTTGCAATCGATATTAAAATAGTTACTTCATTAGCATTACTCACATTGATTTTGTCGGAAGATACCGTTGTTGTCCCCCCTGAAGTAATAATCTTAGCCCGCGTATCAAACTTAACTTGCCCGGTCACACCTTCATGGGTACCTGAAAGTCCGGTCATTTCAAGCGTATGTGCATCCAGAGCCTTTACACTTTTCTGCAATTCACTATCAAAATTTGCCGTAAATGAAAGTTTTCCCGATTCACTTGCCGTTAATTTCAGCACGATTACCTGATCGGGTTGTGACGCAAAAACTTCTCTTTTGTAGCTAACATTCCCTACTTTATAAGTGGTAGTGAAAATAGCTCTTTCCAAATCAAGTTCCCGATAATAATCGGTATAATTTTCTGTTTCATCAAATGCAAGATTCAGGTTGCCGATAACCTGAAACATGGAACCATGCAATTGTTTTGCTGTCAAAAATTTATTCGACAAGGTATTAGCCCGTGTATAATTGCCGTTGAAAATATAGTAGCGAATCGAATCCAGCCCTTTCAACCCATCAGGGTTATCGTTTCGGGATGGTCCACCTGACCAAAAAGAGCTTTCGTTGAGTTGTAGTTTTTCTTTTGCAGGATCACCAAAAACCATTGCTGCAATACGACCGTTACCGATAGGAAGTGCTTCGTTCCACACCTTAGCCGGTTTGTCATACCACATTTTGAGTTTTCCACCCTGTTGCGCATTTGCTGGTTGCAATGATTGAAAAAGACACAGAATAAATATCCACAAACTTCTTTGTAATATTTTCATTTTCTTTATTCTATTAGATTTAATGATTTATAATTGGCTAAGAACGTTCTTCGGAGGCATTATTTGAATAACACCTGAGCAAAATTAAAGATATTATTTCTCCAGACCGGCCAGCTATGTCCTCCGGGATATTCGCTGTAAGAATATTTAATCTTCATTTCATCTAGTTTCGAGCGCATTAACTGGCAATTTTGCCATGCTATATCTTCTTTTCCACCCTGTGAAATCCAGAATTTCTTTAAATTGCTATTAATCTTATCGGCATTGTTTTTCCAATATTCGTATTGTGGATCAGTAAGTTCTTTTTGGGTAGCAAACCATCCCGAACTGAATACACCCAGGTAAGAGAACATGTCAGTGTTTCTAACACCAGCATAAAGCGTTTGAATACCGCCCATCGACAATCCGGCAAGTGCACGATATTGTGCTTCAGCTTTTACCCGATAATTTTTTTCTACAAATGGAATAATGCTTTGCTTCAGCTCTTTTTCAAATACTCTTAACGATTCTTCGCCAAAACCATTCAATGGAAAATTTCCGTCAACCATAATTACAATCATAGGAACTGCCTTCTTTGCGGCAATCAGGTTGTCGAGAATCAAATCTGTTTTACCTTGTGTAGCCCATCCACGTTGGTCTTCGCCACCACCATGCATAATATATAATACCGGATATTTAGCACTGATATTTTCATCGTATCCTGCAGGAGTATACATGTAAAAATTGCGCCACGTATTTGTTACATTTGAGTAATAGCGTTTGATACGGATATCGCCGTGAGGAACGTCTTTTTCTTCGTAATAACTATCACCTTTGAAAGGCACTTCAAAACCACTTGCCATACGCCCCATACCATAGAATGTTTCACTAGCAGGGTCAGCAGTTGCGACTCCATCAATAATCAAAGAATAATAATGAATACCTTCGCTTAACGAATCGGTAGTTGTTTCCCACACGCCTTCATTATTCTTTACCATATCATATTTTTTGCCCAAATCTAGTTGCACCTTTTGAGCTTCAGGTGCTTTAATTCTGAAGATAGCATGACCATCGGGTAAAATTTGTGGATATCTGGCTGACCGTACATTTGTTTCAGCTGGTCGACCTGCATTACTTATTTTATCAAATGATGTCACATCCACCGGTTTAAAGATCAGTTGAGAGTACATATAAAAACTGTTCTTCCAAACCTTAAAATCATGATAACCATGATCTACGTAAAAAATATGAGGAACTCCATTGGCTTTCATATAATCGTGAGTACGCTTACTGAAACTCATCAAACCATCTTTATCACCACAAGAAATCCAAAGTAGTTTCAGTTTAGCTTTGGCTTCTTCAGGTTTTGGCATTAATTCTTGAGGTTGTTTGGTATTAGGAGCCGATGAGAATCCACCAACCCAGGCAAATGTATCAAGATTTCCAAGACCAAAATTCAATGACTGTCCGCCACCCATTGATAAACCGGCAATAGCCCGATGTTGGCTGTCTTTTATAACTGGGTAGTTTTTTTCGACCGAAGGAATCAGGTCTTTAAGCAAATCTTGCTCAAAAGTAGCAAAAGCCGCTGCTTTACCATACACATCACCAGTGGCACGATCATCCTTCATAGCACGTCCGTTAGGCAATACTACAATCATAGGTTCCACTTTCTTTTCAGCGTAGAGGTTGTCCAGAATAACTTGAGGCTGACCCTGATTGAACCATTCCTTCTCGTCGCCGCCAATGCCATGCAACAAATAAAGAACAGGGTACTTTTTATCTTTTGAATATCCGGGAGGTGTGTATATTAGCGCTTTGCGTTTCACTCCCACAGTTTTTGAGTTGTAGGTAATAGTATCAATTTTTCCGTGAGGAATACCTTCTCGTACGATGTCGAAGCCCAAAGGTGCCGGCGATACCCCATTTTGCGAATTGGCATTGAAGCTAAATGCAAGAAATGTTAGAAGAAAGATTGTGAATTGTTTCATGCTATCCAGTATTTATTAACGTGTTATTTTGATTTATTAGTGAACTTAGAATCTATCATCCATTTAAATAATGGATTCATCCAGCCTGGGTGACCAAACAAAAAACCGTGTCCGCCTTTTGGATAAATGTGCATTTCTACAGATACATTGTGATGGCGTAAAGATTCGAAATACATAATAGAATTATCCACATCAACCGTTTTGTCATCGGCGGCGTGAGTTATATATGCAGGAGGTGTAGTTTCATCAACCTGCAATTCATTTGAGTATAAATCTACAGTTTCTTTTGAAGGATTGTTTCCCAGTAACTGGTTTCTTGACCCAGCGTGAGTCAATTTTTCTAGCATACTTATTACAGGATATACCAGAATCTGAAAATCGGGGCGTAAGCTGGTGTTATTTCCATTTTCGATTAATGCACTTTTGAAATGCGTAGCTTCAGTTGATGCTAAATGACCTCCTGCCGAGAAGCCCATAATTCCAATTTTGTTAGGTTCAACTCCCCACTTAGCAGCATTTTCTCTTACCACTTTAATTGCTTGCTGAGCATCTTGCAAAGAACCTGTTTTTTTATCGTACATAGTTGAATCATCAGGAAGACGGTATTTGAGCACAAATGCAGCGATACCATTTTTTGCTAATTCTTTAGCTGTTGAGATGCCCTCTCCCAGGTATACAATTACACTATAGCCTCCACCGGGACAAATTATTACTGCTGCACCAGTAGCTTTTTCTTTATCGGGTAGATATATTTCGAGTGTTGGCTTTGTCACATTTCTAAACATGCCAGAAGTAAAAGTTTCCTTTATCTCTGATTTTTTGAAATTAGGAATCCTGCCCGGATACAAATTAATTATCTCCTGCGCTAAAATAGTAGCAGGAAGCATTAATATGAGTATGACAACGATTTTAAAAGCTTTCATTAGGGCTATACTGTAGTTTTATTTTAAAAAAATGTTTTAAGATTGGTTCATCAATTTTAGCCATGTAAAGTCATTCTGACATTGTATCTGAAGATTCGGAATAAAACCGCTTAATGGTCAATCTTCTACACGCTTTGAACAAGTCAACAAAAGTTTTATATACAGCAACATACTTACCTGTATTGACTGTACAAATATACAATTTAAACATAATTAATGAGGAACTATTTACAAAAAAATCGTGGAAAAACTCGTTAGTGACTTTTAGGGGTAATTATTTGATAATTTCCACTTAAGTGCATAAGGCTAAACAAATACAATAAGCCATCATAATATGGATCAAAATATCCATCCTCGTAAGGTTCCAGCTTTGCATTCCACAAAGCATCTACAAACTTTCTGCTTTGAGCTTGTGTAGCTATCATTGAAGTTGCCGCAGCAGTTGAAACCAACCCTAAAGAATGACGCAATTTTTTAAAACCTCCAGCTTCAAGAATAACATTGGGACGACTTCCATCTACATTAAATTGATCTTCAAACACATCAATTCCTTTGCTCAGCAAGAAGTTTTGAATCTTACTACAATAATCTTGTTGCCATTCTTTATCTTTTCCAAACCAGACATAATCCATAGCAATATTCATTGGAACACGCCATGAGTCGTATCTGAAAGCTGCAGGCATCCAACGGTTTGAACGAGCCTTCCCATTAAATTCGGTATAATCAACATTGAGAGCTGTTACCGGATCGCATGCTTTTTGAAGGTATTTTCTGGTAGAATCTGCACAATCACGATAAAATTGCTCTCTGCCATCTTTAGCATACTCAGCCCATATTTCGAAAAAGGCCGGTAAATTATAAGAAGGATCTGTCCAGTTGTATCCGTAGTTATCTGGAGTAAATGTAATCAGTTTATGTTCTACATTTATCAGGTTATGAACTCCTCCCGTGCCATCTTTACTCCACATGGCATCAAGAATTTTTCTGGCTTCTGCGTAGTAATTAATGCCTGTATTATTCCCCCAGCGGTTTGAGGCAAATAAAAGATCAGTAATGAAATAAAGTTCTCCGTCTGAAGCGGAACCTTCTGAATTATGTTTCAATGAGTTGGGCTCAACACTCCATGCAAAATAAGAATCTCTTGAACCACCATGATGTTGCAAATACTTATTTGTCCATCTCCAAATTCTATCAAAAACATCTTTTTTATTAAGCTGAACAGCCACCATCAAACCGTAAGATAACCCTTCAGTACGAGCATCTTTATTCTTAATATCAGAAACATAACCCATCGAATCTCCAACTTCGAAATAAACCTTATTCGGCCCTTCAAAAAGATCATAATAAGCCTTTGCTACTTTTTTATCAATATCACTTTTCTTATATCCATATTCAAGAAATACATTTCTATATTTTCCTGAATTAAAGGCACCACTACCTTTTTGTTTGTCTTGGACAACCTGATTTTTAGCTGAAAGAAAAAAAGTTGAAAGCGAAATACATCCAATAAGAAAAATACAACTATCCAATCGAATAATCTGAATTAAATGTCTGATAGTTTTCTTCATTTGAAACAATTAAATTTAAGGATATACATAATCTAAAACTGAAATACACAACAGAATTATTTTTAGACTATCATAAACAGAAAAGGTTTAATTCATGTAATATTAGCTGAATCTTTAGTAGACTCTGTCATATTATTCATTCACCTCTTTGTTCAGACGTTATCGATATTTCTTTACCTAATTGATAAATCAAGTGTCCATACTGACTAACTCCTTCAAGTAAAACAGTATATTTCGAAGGAATATCAGCAGCATAAAAAGACAAATTAACCGTTCCGGTACTGTCTACCAGTACATTGGGATTCCAATGTATCGTAGTTCGGTAGTCTGGTTTACTACTGTTTTTTTCCTGTTCTGTGCTATAAACCGGAGAATAAAACTGTACAGGTTGTTGGTAACCCAAAGCCTTTACTATTTTAATATTAGAGCTGATTGTATTCTTTTGTACAAATCCCTTTCTAGTGTTAATAACTATTGCTCCATTTACCCCACGAGATCCAAAAATAACTCCCATTGTAGTACCTGGAGTTACAAAAGCATCTTGAATATCATCTACGGTCAACATGTCATAATCAAATCCTTCAGTAGGAACATTATCCAAAAGCAGCATGGGAGTATTACCACGGTAGCGAACTTCTGTTCCATTAACAGTAACACCAGATATTCTACGCAGTAAATCATATACTGATATAAGATGCCAACCTTCAATTTCTTTAGCAGTTATAACCGGAGATGACGTAATCGAATAATATGGAGACTCAGTTGTTATTAAGGATTTTCGTTTTGCGGTAACCGTTACCTCACCTAAATTATATATTTTCATCCCATCATATGCAGAATATTTCTTGCTCGTTGTTGTAACCGAAACCGCATCTTTCATAATAGGCTCTTCTCGCGCCATTATTACCGGAGGAGTTAAAGAGGGGAAATGAGGCACATTGTCCATTTCTATGAAGACTTTACGTGATCCACTCTTAGTATTAGCCTGAATTATATACCTGGTTCCTTCCGGATACTCTAAATCTTTAAACCTGAATTTTCCCTCTTTGTCGGGTTTAGTAAAAGATGTTCCTATAACAGAATCTTTTAGCGCAAGCAGACTAATATTGCCCTCTTTTAATGTCGAGAAAACACCTTCAGCCTTACCTGATACCTCTTCATCTGATTCGACAGGGTATTTCAAGTCTTTCGTCGGATTTCCTTTTAGTAAACCAGGGATATCATATCTGCGCCAACCTTGGGTCATTAATAAAACATCCAGTGCAGCTGCAGATTTCTTATTGTCTGTCTGCAAGTAGCTCATAGGGGATTCAATGTATCCTTTAAGTTCTGACGAAAGCAATAAAGTAGAAACGATATTAGAAGTCGTGTCTATATTCATACCATTTGCATCAACCACTGCCAATGAAAAATTACCCGACAACGGCTTTTTATCTTCATCGGTAATATGTATGGACATATTAATCTTGTCGCGTGTTTGATAATTCACTTTATCTAATGCTATAGTTGTTTTAGCAAAGGTGCTGCTTTGAGATGAAAACACAAGTCGCTCACTTAATATATTTCGGTTTCCATCAATCAGCAAAAAATGGACAATGCCTGCAGGAAAAAAATCCTTCTCAAAAACAAGATAATCCTTAGTATCGTCCCAGGATTCCATATAAACGGGAATTCCTCTGATATGGGCTATTAATTGAGTTTGCGGTTGCAATTTATAATTAGGAGACTTCAACACTTTTACATAGAGCTTATCATGTGCCCAAACTGTATTCAGCGAAACAGCATTGTCTGCTGGTTCCGGCAAATCAAAATTTTTTGACACATTTTCTTTATTCGTGCATATTACATGATACTTCTTTCCCGGAGAATAAAACATATTAAAACTACCCATTCCCAAATGAGTACTTTCAAATTCGGTACACAGTTGGTTCTGGTCATCGAAAACCTGACCTTTTACATCTTCTGATAATCCACTTATGTTTATCGCTTTAAAAGCCATTGACATGTTGGTAGCAAGCGGAGCGTATCCTCCCTCCGGAAAGAAAGAGACATTAAAAGTTTTATCCATAGAAGGAATTTTAAAATACTTTCCATACTTTCTCCCTTCTATCACCGCCTGCAACAGGAATGTTCTTTCCTTATTGATTTCTTTTACACCAAAAGAGTAATATCCGGCTTTCTCCTTAAATGAGACAGTTTTTTCTTTTTCCTTTTCATTACCATCAGGATAAATTATACACTGTTGGGGTATAATAGTTTCCTTCCCTGTATTTCTTTTAAATTGTATTTCTGAATTGATAGTATTTCCGTTCGGCAAGTATTTTATATCCACAGATACCTTTTCCGAAACAGGATTCGATATGTAAACTTGCTTGGTAAAAAAATAATCTTCACCAACATTTTGCATAAACTGTGTATAGGCTCTCAATACATATCCACCTTCGCCCAATTCGTCTTCCAATTGCATTTGCCCATAAAAGCACCCTGTACTATCAGGCCTTAATTTGACTCTTTCAACAAGTTGATTAGTAGGGTTAGTCAGTTCAACATAGACATAACGGCTGGCATTGGCTTGCTTCAAAAAAACAGCATCTACCAAATGTACCCGAAACCAAATGGTTTCACCAGGAAGATACCTACTCCTATCGGTTTGAACATAAATTTTTTCTTGTGGAAAAAGTGAGATCTGATCTAAAAATAGCTTTTTTATGGGGTTTTCCACAGAATCCTGTGCCTTAAGAATGGTACCAAAGGCAAACAGAAAAAGAAAAAGGAATAGGATGGACGATCGTGCTTTCATAAGATATAACGTAAGTTTTTATATAAAATAATTAGACAGCAATAGTATACTTATAGTTTAATTTCATTGGTAATTATTTTATGAATATTCGTTTTATTGCCTACTCATGTGATTTAAGGAAAGTATATGTCTGTATTCTACAACTTTATTTTTCTTTTAAAGAAGCTAGCTTGCTTTATGTTGCATTTTTGAAGTTCAATTTGTTGTTTATCAGCTAAAAAAAGATTGTCTTGTCTCTTCGAACATAACTAATTGAGAGTGAATTTATGTATTCAAAATTCCACCATTCAAACCATTGTTCGAAAGCTTTTCTTTCAACATCAAGAATCACCGTTAAGTCTTTAATTGAGCGACTTTGACCTGATACAAGAAAGCATTGACTGCGCTTTTGCATTGTATTATATTACTACTAGTCCAGACAAGCAATTCAAATAGCTCAACATCCTCTAATTCATCTTCATACACCTCACATTTAAACAAATATACTAATATATCATAATAAAAAAATGGTATATTATTTTACCCCTGATACATCGTATCAATATCTATTTTTATAATTGACTGATTCTTTCCCGACCTTGTGAATTCTTCAAAAAGATTTTTTGCCTTTGCTGGAAGTTTTCTTTAACTACAAAGTTTATTGTATATAAAGCTTGCCTGCCAAAACGTTCGGAGAACCTATTTTTTCAAAAAACAACTACCTCCCCCCCCGTAAACGACAAGGAAGTTATTCAAAAAGATAAAAAAAAGTGTCTGAAAAGTCATGTAAAAGCTAGCAATACTTTCAAATTATCACTCTGTTTTCCACAGAGCCTGCGATCATCACAGACTAATTTAGAAGTTGTTCTAATACTTTAGACTTTTCAGACACCTTCGTCTTCTGTTATTTAGCTAGAGGATGATCTTCAATCCAATCGGTTATAACTTTTTGTTCAGCAGTTGTTTTTGTTGCTTTGTACAAATAACCTACAGTCTTGCGAATAACCCCTTTATCGTCAGTAAATGTGTACCAAATGGAGTATAACTTCAAATCTGGATAGTATGTCCCACCTCCTGTAATTATTGCAAATTTATTCCAGGTTTTAAGGGTCAACGTATTATCAGTATTAACAGTAATCTTGAATGTATTCGTAGGACGATAATCATTAACATCGCCTTGAGTAAATTCGTTGGCAAAATGGTACATACGAACAGTTTTACCGTCGTCAGTAGCTAGCAAGTTTCTCGCCATATTATAGATTACAGTATCCTTAGGGTTAGTTGTATTTCTAATTACACCATTCATGTAGTACAATCCAGAATACTTATTTACCATATTTAACCTTACCAATGCTACAGTATCTGTTTTAACCAACGAATAAGCAGTAGTTGAAGTTAATCTCAAAGCTATCATATACATTGAATCGCACTGAAAACTAGCGGGTTTAATGTAAATAGGAAGTGTATTATACACTTGTCCGGCCTTGATAGTCACACTTTTAGAAGGATACGTATAAATACTAGACTCAACTTTTCTATACTGAGTAGCTGTACCAGATAGATTTTTTGTATTATAAATAGTAATGGCATCATCCATTTCTCCTACTGTAACCGTTACATCATTAGTGCTAGGACGTGAGCCGCTCACTGCCACAGAAATGGAAACAGTATCATAAGGCGTATCTGCAATGTTCAAGTCTCTATCAACAATTTTGTCTGCTGCACCTACAATATAGACACTTTGAGGATACAAATCTTTGCTCAGAGGAGATTCTTGATCGCATCCTACAAACAAGATCGACAGAAGCGCTAAAGGTAATAATATTTTATTTTTCATCATATTCTAAAATTTTTTAATTATTATTTCCAACCTGGGTTTTGTACCAACCTTCCATTTTTATCTATCGTAGACTGGGAGATAGGAAAGAAATACATTTTGTCTTTCCAGGTACGTTTCATTGATGGCAACGTATTCCAGACTCTTTTTGTGTAGAATAATGCACGAGCTTGTCCTTTTTGAGATACATCTAAGCCCATTACAGGTTTTAGATAAGCATTTTTTGCATCCATCCACCGACGAAGATCATAATAACGATGATCTTCGTTAAAGAACTCAACTCTCCATTCTTGCTTGATAATACTTCTCATTGTTTCTTTGTTCGAAGCATCTGTCAAGGTAATTCCGGGAAGTCCGGCACGATAGCGGATTTGATTGAAGTACTTTACCATCTCAGCTGGATCTCTGGTTATAGTAATTGATTCACCATTTACATTCGTTCCAGTATATGTGCCTGTCATTTCATTCATGGCTTCAACATAACCTAACAAAACTTCGGCATAACGGAATGTAGGATAAAATTTCTGTTTTACGGGATTGCCATAAAGTAAATTATCTTCCTGATGACAATATTTCCGACTTGTATAACCTGTATAGTTTGTCTGATCTTGACCTCCTGTTGATGTTCCGTCCTTATAGTAGGTACAAACAAAATTCTTAACAGAATTATCAGTTCCTGTATATGAACTAGCAGGCCAAACACAATAATTAAAACCAATAGAGGCATAGAAACGTGGTTCACGGTTATTATCCATTATTGCTCTGTTGGCATCAAGCACATAATCATCCGAAAAAGCAGCACCTGAACCTACAGGATTGGACGAATGTTCAGCAGCTGTAGCGTCGCTATACTGTCTTCCATCTGCCATACGATATTGCTCAATCATATCAGTTGTTACAGCATACGAAGATTTACCCGAATGTTTTGTTGGATAGTAATATGAATCATCATTTCCACTCCTTGCATTACAGTAAATAAACTCATCAATACTTTCAGGTCGTAAACTACCATCAAATAGTGATTTATACGACTTGTAAGGATCAATATCCATTGCTCCATCGGGGAAATTCTTAGTGGTCAGATTCACATCGCCTGATGTTGTAGGAAGAGGCAATGTACTGGTTCCTTTAGAATTTACGATTTTAGACCAAGTGTTGAGTTTATACTTACCCATGTCGATAATTCTCTTAAAAGCTGCAGCAGCAATACCCCAACGTGCTGGATCATATGTTTGAGAAATAAAATAGGTCCCATTAGTGCGTTTCCAACCTGATAACTCTTCAACTGTACTGGCACCACCATTGAACAATGGGCTGGCAGAATACAACCGCATACGAGCTATTAAAGCATAAGCAGAACCTTTAGTTGGCAAATAAGGATACGCAATTGATCTGCTGGTAGGAAGTAACTTTGCAGCTTTTTCCATATCGCTACAAATATATTCTACACATTCGTCCCAAGAGTTACGCTCAAAAGAAACTTCATCAACAGTTGCATCTGTATCAAATACAGTCTCAGGTAAGATTGGCACCGGTCCATAGAGTCTCACCAAGCTATAATAGAAATAGGCTCGCAAAAAATAAGCCCGCCCAGTGTAATCCTGACGATCCGACTCTGTTAAATCCGAATTTCCCCCAATTCTGGCAAGTATAATATTTGACTTACGAATACCTTTGTAATAATCCGACCAAGGATTAACATTAGCAACAGACTGAGGTGTGATACCATCTACATACAGTTGAGATCCGGCATGACTATCATCAGCCCATGGTACTATCGCTTCATCAGTGCTCAAACCGCTTGGAGATTTTGATTTGTAATACCAGTCACCAATTAATTGAGATTCATCAGGCAAATACGCTGCCGTACCGTTAACATATTGAAGAATTCTCGTTCTATTAACAAAAATTGAGTCAATTGTCATTTTATCATATACATATTTATCAATATCTAAGTAGCTTTCACAAGAGGTACATGCTAAAGCGCATACAAATAGTACCGAAAACCACTTAATGCAAATCCATTTTTTTATTTTCATAATTTGTGTATCTTTTTAAAATTGCATATTCATTTGTAATGTAAATACTCTTTGCATGGGATACACCGCACCGTTTTTATTTGCCTGACCGGGATCAAATATTTTCACTTTGTCCCAAACATGTAAATTTTCCCCGATTATACTAAATGTGGTATTTTTAATCCCTACTTTCTCCATTAACTTACCCTTCATCTGATAAGATATCTGAACATTCTTTAGCCTCAAATAGCTACCATCATTTAACCAGAAGGTAGAATTTTGATTGTTATTAGCATTGTCCCCGTACGTAAGTCTTGGGAAACGGGCATTCGGATTTTCAGTTGCAGCAGTCCCTGAAATTTCTCTCGATGTCCAGCGATCAGACACGATATCCAGCACATTACCAGTTTCTCTATTCTTAAAAGGATAGAATCCGTTGCCACTACTAAAATATTTTATCCGACTTACTCCTTCGAAAAGCACGCTTAAATTCCAATTTTTCCAATTGAATTCCGTAGCAAAACCATATTGTATTTGCGGTGTGTCTGAATAGCCTAATGGCACTACATCATAATTATTAATAATGCCATCTCCATTCACATCCTTGTACTTAATATCACCGGGCAATACCACACTGGTAAAAGTCTGTCTTGGACTGTTTTTCACGTCGGCTTCATCTTTGAATAAACCAAGTGCTACCAATCCTCTATTGACATGGTATTGATATCCTACAGATGACTGGTAAGGATAGCGAACAATCGCCTCTTCATATTGCACTAATTCATTTTTGGATTGCGTGAAGTTACCACGTAGCACAAAATACATATCTTTATTGATTGTTTGGGTAAAAGAAAGATGCCCGTCAACACCCCAGCTTTTCATCTTACCCACATTCGCATAAGGTAATGTAACCAATCCCATTTCTTCAGGAGTACTCGCCCGCTGTTGATAAATTCCGGAACGAATATCTTGGAAAAAGTCAACAGTAAAATCAAAACGGTTTTTTAAAAATTTTGCATCAATACCAAAATTCGATTTTTTGGACGTTTCCCACCTCAGATTACTTGATCCTACCTGAGTTTCCGTATAGCCATCGCCTGAGTTCCATATACCGCTAGTGTTTGCTCCCATTATTGTCAGATAAGGAAACCGGGTATCCATTCGGTCGTTGCCCACAGTTCCATAAGAGCCTCTGAATTTGAGAAAATCAAGGATCGGAAGATGCTCCTGCACAAATTTATATTGCGTTGGAACCCATCCTAAAGAAATAGCAGGAAAGTAACCGAATTTTTTTCCTTTTTCAAAAGCTTCTGAACCCGTATAACCAATGTTTCCCTCAACCATATAGGTATCTTTGAAAGAATAAGTTACACGACCTGAAAATCCAATATAGCGTTTTGGAATTGCAGTAAGGTCTGTTAATGGTTTCGTGTCCCACGGAATAGATCTGTCGTAAGAACTAATATAATCTTCCATATAATAGTGTGCCAAACCTGTAACACGATGTACTTTATCAAACACGCGTTCGTAATTGGCATGTGCCTCGAAATAGTATTTTCTGTCTACATACGTAGACACTGAAAACATAGGATCTGCCGAATCCCGCTTTTTTTCCAAAGCCAGCGTACCGTCACGTTTTCTTGTCCGGGCATAATACAGCGCGGGAGTTTTTGACCTGGTTGATGTCAGTTCGTTGTAATTGGTCATGTTAAAAAGAGCAGTAAAATTAAGCCCTTTAGTAATCATACTCAAGTCCTGCTGAAACTGAACATTAAGTTTGGTCGAGTTACTATGATATTTCTTGTAGCCTGAATAGTTGAGCAACACGTAAGGACTTATTTGGTCGTTATTGGGACCGTAGGCAGGCAGTTGACCGCTTGAGAAAATTATCGGTACAGTTACAGGTGTCATATTAGCTTGTGCATCCCATAGTGACTGGCTGCTGTCTCCATAGCCCGGGTAATTTTGATCGACCATTATATCTTCCAATCCCAGTGTCAAGATCGAATTCTTAGTTAGATTAACATCGACATTCGCACGAAAATTGTATTGCTTGTAAGCTACATTTGTGTCATATTTATTAATTCCCTGATCCTGTTTGAAAAGCGCATCTTTATTCAGTACTCCCAAACTCATATAGTAACGTGCAACTTGTGCTCCTCCAGAAATACCTATATGATATTGTTGATTCCATGTATTATCCTTTAAAATAATATCCCTCCAATTAACATTAGGATGAAGATCGGGATCCATCCCATTTTTAAACAAAGCCAAATCAACAGAGTTGTAGATAGGATCGCCACCTCTCGACATAGAAGCTTCGTTAGCAAGTTTTGCATAGGTATTACCATCTACATAATTAGGCATCCGAGGAGAATAAGATATACCGGCATTAGCTTTGAAACTAACTGAAAGTTTACCCGCCACACCCTTTTTGGTGGTTACAAGCACTACTCCATTAGCTCCTCTAACACCATATACTGCAGTAGCTGATGCATCCTTCAGAATCGAAAAGCTTTCAATATCCTCAGGATCAAGCGTATTAAGATTTCCATCCACTCCGTCGATAAGTATCAAAGCACTTGAACCTGCGCCAAATGTGCTGATACCTCGAATCCAGAAATCAGCATTATCTTTTCCTGGTTCACCAGATTTTAATTGAGAAATAATACCGGGTATACGACCACCAAGCATATTTACAACAGATGTCGCCGGAGCCTTTAAATCCTTTACATCTATATTCGAAATTGCACCGGTTACAGAGATTTTACGTTGCGTACTGTGACCAACCACAACAGCTTCGTCAAGTTCATTCACTCGCTCTTTCATGACGATTCGCATTTTCTCGTCAGACTTTACAACCTTCATTTCTATTTTATCATATCCTATCAAAGAGAAAACCAGGGTTTGGTTTCTTTGCAAACCGGTTATCTTAAAGTGACCGTCTAAATCTGAAATTGTGCCTTTACTCGGGTTTTCTTTTACCACAACACTAACGCCAATCTGTGATTCTCCTTTTTCGGTCATCACCATACCGCTGGCAGTCAAACCTGACTGTGCATACATTGGCAACTGACAGAAAACAGCCACAAAAAAAAGTACAAATTTTATATATTTGTTCATTGAAATCTAATTAATGGTTTAACATTTATTTTCTATTCGATGGAAAGTTTCCTAACCGTACCATCGTTACCCCCAGCAATGAAATAGTTGCCGTCAACATCAATTGCAATATCACGAGGATATTGGAAAGTAGCCTCCACCGGAGTAGTACCATTTGTTAACGTACCATTACTATTCCCTGCCGCTATTTCTACTGCATCTGCCGAAATCTTTTGTATACGGGCATCTCCACCTTTAGTCCAACCGTTGTATCCTTTACTGACAACAAATATATCACCATCTGCATTGACAACCAAACCATGAGGAGAATTGAACTGAGCATCGATAAGTCTGTCACCTACAGAGACTCCCGGACCGTTACCTCCGGCATACAACGAACAAGTCCAAGTATTGTCAGAATTTTTTACATATTTGTAAATTGAGTTTTCAGCAGCAAACGAGAGAAAGAAACAATGATGATATTTACTATAAGTTATGTAAGAACCTTCCCAAGTATCGAAACTCTTAGGTGCTTGTTTTACTAGTGGCGTCTGCGCTGTTGCTGCACTCGGAATTATAAGACCTCCAAAATTGCTTGCAGCTAATCCAGCTGGCTTCTGATCAGCAGTAGTGTATATTTTGTAACTCTTATCAGACAAATTAATTTCAGCAATACGTCCTTGTGAGTCCACGCAGTATAAAAGATTATCATCCTCAGCGAATGTCATTGAGCACACTTTATCACCCGGATAGTCGGATGACGAAATTGTAATACCTGTAGTATTAAACGTCCAACTATTTTCTTTTTTAAATGTGTAGATAGTGCGGTTTCCACTCCAAAAAGTCGTGGCGTAAAATTTATCTCGAGAAGTAGGTACTGCCGGGTGACATAAAGCTGCAGGAGTAGAAAGCTTAGTGATCGTTCCATCATCCATTGAAAGAAGGAACAATTTATTACCCCATCCAGCTTCTATCAGGAATACGTTATCAGCCTTTACACCTGCAACTGTTTGGACATAGTGACATTCACCAAGAGTTACAGCGTCAATAGCAGCACCTGCATAACTGGCGTCAGTCATCCATGCATTATCGGGTCCTAATTTTCCGCAAATAGTTTTCATTGATTTGCTTTGATGATACCTGAATGTAAAATTAGCAGGAGCAATACTGTCTTTACCAATTACTAAAGATATTTGGTTAAAACCATTTGGTTCTTTAGGAACAAGTCCTGTAATGCACTGTCCATTGGTAGCATTAAGAACTGCCCGCTTTTTTCCAAAATAGATTTTCATGTCGGAAATTGTGCCGGGAAAATTCCCATTTAAGATAAAAGTTTGATCGATTACGCCATAAGTAGGATCAATCGAACTCACCGATGTAGGCTGAGTTGAATCATACAAATTTGCCACCGTAGGTATTTTTACTATTGCCTCGTAGCCACTACTACAACCGACGAGGAACAGAAAAAACAAATACATTAAAAAAAAGTGTTTTTTCATTGTAAATTAAATTTAAAAAGTTAATAAAAAAATTAATAAAGAGTGTTTATTGATACACATCACACAAATTTTCATTCATCATTAATGTGCATTTTTCTTTGTTATAAAGTTATCTGTTGATAAACTTTAAAGTTCAACTTAGCATTACAGTTAATCGGAGTATCTGCATTTCAACAAAGATTTCAATTAACCTCTGCATCTAAATTCTCCAATCCACTTTAGAAAATAAAACAAAATTATTATTTTTATGTGTAACTAGTTTCTGTCTTCTGAAAAGAAGCATATACTAGTAATGCCAATTAAATTGAGCTATCATAAATCAATAATTAATAATAGTAGCTGGTTGTTTTTCATATCTTCACAAGCAAAATGTCGTTTAATACCTGATGACAAAATCGACATTTTGAATATGAAATTTGATTTCAACACTAACTATTTCAATAATAAGATATCAGCTATCGTTCATCAATATCTTCGTAATACGACTAATTTTTTAGGGTTACTAACTCCCGATTCACACAATGATTTTTAAAGCATCAGGAATCTAATATATTTCAAAGAGAAAATCTTCCCTAATTGAGAATAATATCTCATTAATCTCGTAATAATAATTGTTCAGCAGTATAAATACAAAGGGATATACCCAACAATTAATTACTGTTAATAGATTGCAAAAATAGTCTACTTATCTATTTCTAATTTTCGATAATAGATATTTTATTTCTAATTCAAGATATACGTATATATATTTGCTATATTGATTTTTAGGAACAAATGAAAGTGTTTTCATATTGTATCAAATAAGAATAGCATTTTATTTGGTGTAAATAACTATATATGAGTATATTATTTTCATTCAAAACAAAAGAACAAGCATATATACAAACTCTATTTCACAAAACTCAGGTTATTTGTTTGTAAATACAAAATCTTTTAAAGCAAATAGTTTATCGTTAGTTTTACCTAAAAACTTTAGATAGACATCGTGTCTTCCTGTGGTGCGAATGGTTTTGGTAGTAAAAGTCTTTATGTTGGATAAGCTGCCAGTATTTTCTATTTTACAAGTCGCAATTTTTTCCCCGGTGTTTATTGAATCCAACCATATTTCCACCTTACCTTCTTTAATGCTAGAAGCTGAAATAGATACTCTATTCGACGCTTTGTTGTAGTCCTTACTGCCAAATTCAACACCGGCATATAATGCCCAATCGTTGTTATGAATATCGTCCAGCAATCCAGTTCCGTTTGATAATTTTGTTTTTATTGTACCGTATTGATTAGCAGGGCATTCAGCAAGTATTGGTGAATAAGCATCACGATATATATACAGGTCAAAATCTGCATGATTTGCCCCCTGAACATATAGCCCTTGTCTATTTCCACACCATCCATTATAATTGAAAGTAAAACTGTCGAGTGTTTCAACATTTATTTTATTGCCAATCTGTGTCCATTTCGTACCATCTGCACTAAAGAAACCAGTTAATTCATGATTATTTCTTTCCAACTTTAGCCAAACAATAGTTCCGATTTTATTTTCAGCTTCGTAATGAGTTTTGTTAAACCTAAAGCAAATAACTTTTTCACCTTTACTATTTGAAGTGCTATAAACTTTGGCAAACAAATTTTCCATGCCATTGTTAATTCTCAACCCTGCTTCATCTGAAGTAGAATTTGAAATAAAATCGACGCGTGTTATCAATGAATAGTTGTGCTCCGGATCAGTTTTTATTATTGTGTTTGCCTTTGTAGAGCTTTTTGGGGTTAGTCTTAGCCAGCCAGATCGGTCGGTCAGCGAGTAAAGAGCTGATGGAGTATATCCCAGAAATGACCATTCAGGGTTAAGTTTTTCAGACGTAAAAAAATCTGATTTTGGTACCATCCATGAAATTCCACTTGAAGGTAATGCCGGTGCATTTTTCATCATGTTCACAGGATATTCAACCAATACATTTCCTTCAACACCATAGTTTACCTGGTTTAACAACCCCTGACGCCCCTGACCATACCATTCATTATTATTTGCTCTTGCCCACACCGGATGTAAAAGCCAATTTGTACCATCATTTAATTGTACAGCTGCAGATGCATGATTTGGGCCAAAAAAGATAGCTTTAGATTTATTCTCATCATTCTCGTCAAACAGATTAACCGGAACAGTCCAGTTTGATTGCTCTGCTGTTAACAGTTTGCTTCGCATTACTTTTTGTCCGCCGGATACATCACAGGCGAATGAGTAATAATAATATCCATCATGTTTCCACATAACCGGACCTTCGGCCCAACTAAAAACTGTTTGTCCATCCTTGTTTCTAGGGTTCAACCAATTCAAATCGTAAACAACACCTGTTGGCTGCCCGGTTTTATCCAGTTCTACAATTCCGTTATTTGATTGTCCGTTTTTTACAATAAGATACCATTTTCCATTATCATCAATGAATATTGAATTGTCATATCCAAGACCATACGAAAGCTGAGAAGGATTATTGACTTTTGTTGGCGTAGTCCATGGTCCTTTAGGTTGATCTGCTGTCACAAAAAACATTGTGTTAGCTCTGGAGAAAAAATCCCAATACTTATTATCGTAATAAACTATTTGTCCACCCCAACAACCGGCACTCGGTGCATCTCCATATTGAGACCATTCAGCAGAAACCGGCTGAGCAATCGCTTCCCAGTGGATTAAATCGGTAGAATGATAAATAACTGGAGTCGGATTAAAAGAAGACCCTGTTGTGTAAAAATCGTCTCCGACTTTTGTTAGCGTACAATCGGAATGGTCGCCCGGAATTACAGGGTTCATAAATGTTTTAAAAGAAACAGATTGAGAAATTCCTGTTAAGGGATGTAATAGGCTGATTAAGCCAATAAAAATGATTGAAACTCTTTTTTTCATTTAGCAAATTTGTGTCATAAAGTTTTTGTAGTTATTTTATTCTATATCTTCAACGATATATTTTCATCGTAAGCTATCCAAGATTCTAATCTAAAGAGTTTTTTTTGATTTTGGTTTTTATATTCAACATAAAGATTGGAGTGAAAACTCACCCTAATCTCTATGTCGAATAAATGAAATTGTTAACTAGACAAATCTCTTTTGCCTCAAAGAACCAATACCTTTCTTTCTAATCCATGAATTTACACAAACATGATGATCAAACCAAAACAGACGACTCATGTTTATGACACAAAATTAAAGATGGATGAAGTTTTTTACTTTTGAATTAAGATATATAGTTTTCAATTTTAGATATATAAAACAGCCTTGCCTAAAAAAAACGATATGGTACAGTAAATACTGGCGTTTTCTCATGCAATAGCCTTTTCTGCAAAAAGTGTTATGAATGAATATATTGACAATCTGTGAGTTTGTAAATCAGAGTCAGAAAGATTATTTGAATACAAGTAGTCGTGGGGGGGACGAATTATGGATTTGTTCTTCAGTCCATAAATACAGAGTTTAATCAAAAACAATAATTTGCAGTGGTGGTATGAAAATTCAAAATTTTTAATAGGCATGAACAAATACCAACTAATATGCAAAAGCTAATGTTGAAACTGTGAATTTTGTTATTGAAAGTTAAGGGATAATACGATTGAGAGAGTTATGCGTATTTAGCACTGTAAACTATATGATTGAGAATGTGTTTAAAGTTCCTTACAAAAATGGATACCAGAAGGGCTTAAAAAAATCAGCTACATTTAGCTCAATAGAGAGTTAAATGCAGCTAAATTTGAACTGGTGGCGCTAATCTCAGCATTTGTTATGTTAGATTTTGCTCATATCTAAAAGTGGGACACCAATAAATTATATATCGGTAGGAGATTTTCCGAAATGTTTTTTAAAGACAGTACTAAAGTATCCGATTGTTGAAAAACCACAAAGCTCACTAACTTCGGTAACACTGTACTTATGGCTATGTAACAATTCTAACGCATGATCTAAACGAACCATCTTGATAAAATCTGTCGGAGACTGATTGGTAAGCGACTTTATTTTTTTATAAAGCAGTGAAGTGCTAACATTCATAGCTGAAGCAAAATCATCCTTCCCAAATTCGGTGTTTGCCATGTTGGCACGAATTACTTCAAGTATTTTCTTTAAAAATTGATCATTATGTTCATTGGCTAGAATATGTTCATTATCATTCACAGACCCTTTAATCAATTTTAAAGCCTTTTCTTTGACAGCTTCCCGGTTCCGAATTATCGACATTATTTTTTGTATAAGGAGTGTCATATCAAAAGGCTTGGTTAGATAATCGTCTGCTCCCAATCCTAATCCATGTAATTGCTCAGTCTTACCAGAAAGAGCTGTAAGTAATATAACAGGAATATGCGATGTCTCGTAAGTAGACTTTATAAATTTGCAAAGTTCAAATCCATCCATTCGCGGCATCATTATGTCCGAGACAACCAAATCAGGCATCTGTTTCTGAATAATACTCCAAGCCTCTGTGCCATCTTGGGCTAATGAGACATCAAAATATGCTTGAAGGGGATGCGACATAAAGTTCCGTAGATCATCATTATCTTCAACAATTAGAATCCGCATTTTTCTTTTTGGAGATTTATTCTCTTGCAACAAAGGTTGAGAATCTGTCTCTGTTAATGCAAATGATAGCATTTCTTGTTTTTCGATATTTTCTTTTTTGATTTCCTCCAAAACCTCTTTAAATGGGATAATAATCTTAAAAGATGAGCCGACGTTTTCCTCACTAACATAACTAATATTGCCGTTATGCATCTCAACATAATTTTTCACCAACAAGAGTCCAATACCTGAACCCACTATCTTTGAATTTATGGCATTTTCACCTCTATAAAACTCTCTGAACAGTTTATCTTTAGCTTTGTTGCTAATTCCTATTCCGTTGTCTTTTATTTCCAAAATCCACTTGTCAGGTTCACATTTCAGATTTATCTGAACATTATTGTCTTGCGGTGAATATTTAATCGCATTTGAAATCAGATTATCAATTACTTTCTCTATTATTGTTTCATCAATAGCTGTTTGATAGTTTTCTATATTTGACTCAAAATGTAAATTTATATTTTGACTTTTCGCAAAAGACTCGAACATTGCTAAACGTTGTTCAATCAAACTAACAATATCCACCATCCGGAGTACTAACTGTTCTTTTTTAATATCAACTTTTTGAAAATCCATCAATTGGGTTACAACCGAAGAAAGGCGTCTTGTCTGTTCAATGGCTAGCGAAAGGTAATGCCGTCCTGTTTCAGACAAATTCTGTTCTTTCGTTAGCTCTTCAATCGGAGCTCTAACTAATGTTAAGGATGTTCTGAAGTCATGAGCTGTATTTGTAAAAAATCTGACTTTCTCCTCAGTATGCTGTTGTTTAAGGCGCTCGATATAATATTTTAAAGATATGTAAAGAACACCTACAAAAAATGCAAAACATAAAATTTCAAACCACCAAGTTCTCCAAAAAGGAGGAACAACAGTTATAAACAATGATCGCTCTGCGATTATTTGAGAAAGCGAGCTATCATATAACCTTATTTTCAAAACATAACGTCCACTTGGAATATTAGAATATTGTACAGAATGGTTTCCTGATGGTTGGCTCCAACTATTATCAAAGCCATCTAGTATCCAGGAAAATTTGGCTCCTGGAACATTTCCAATAGATAGGAGTTCTAAATGTAACGTATTCTGACTGTAATTCAACGATAGTTTTTGCAGGCTATCTAATGGAGTGCTCAAACTCGCACGGATAGAGCGACCGGCAAGAGTAAGATTCTGAAAAAACACCGCACCTTTTGCTTTGGTTTCTGTCAATAATTTGGGAGAAAAACGTACAGCACCATTGCTAGTTCCCCAAATTAGTTGTCCTTCACTAAGCCTGCAATGCGCACCACGGTTAAAAGAAACACCCGATAACGAATATATCGTATTATAGGTAAGTACACTCATAGTTTTGGGGTCCAATCTGCACAAACCACTTTCACTCCCCAACCACAAATATCCGTCCGCATACATTATGCTATTTACATAATTAGAGGGTAATCCGGATGCAGTTGTAATTTTTTGTGTTTTGTGACTTTTTGAGTTATATCTGATTAAACCCTCACCACTAGTACAAATCCAAATTTCTCCATTTAAGGAGATTACATCTTGAACCAGATATCCATCAAGTAATGTCTTGACTATTCCAGTTTTTTTATCCAGAAGACATAATCCATACGTGCAAGCCAAAAGAATCTGGTTTGAGGATAATTCAGCAATATTATAGATGGGCTGAGGAGAGTATTTCCTGAATTTGTTTTCTTTTGAAAGGTAACAAATCAGATTGCCTTGGACACCCCCTATCCAAAGATCTCCATGACTATCTTTAAAAATAGCCATTACAAAATTTGTTTCTAAAGGAAGACCGATTGTTTCCTTAGAATAGTGAGCCAATTCACGGCCGGTACGTTCATCAAGAACGTAAATTCCGGAAGAGTATGTACCTGCCCATATTCGTCCTTTGTCATCTTCGCACAAGGAAACAAAAACTGCAGCTTGATTCAGTTGATTTTGATAGAAGGTTTTCCATTTTCCTGTTCCGGCTTCCTTACAACTAATGCCGTTATCCGTAGCAAACCATATATTTCCACTCTTATCTTGTAGGATTCTATTAATGTTGTTATTTACTAAGGAATTCGGATTATTTATCGTATGAGTTAATTGGTCAATCAAAGGGGACGTTTGATCAAAGAAGGAGACACCGCCACTATATGTGCATACCCATATCCGTTTATTCTGGTCATTAAATATGTCGTAGACTCCGTTTCCTCTGAGCGAGAAAGGATTATTTACATCTTCCTTATATACATTCAGAATCTTTGTTCCATGTTTGTTCAATTCCCAAAGACCTTGCCCATCAATTCCAACTAAAATCGTAGATTCTGAATTTGCTTCAATTGCAAGTATGGGCTGTTTAGGAATAGCATTTATTTGCACTCCGGACATAGTATGACTGTTCAAATCATAGTAAAGCAATCCGTTCGACAGTGTCCCTATCCAAAGTCTTTTTGCTTTATTGTCATAATAAAACTTAGAAACGCGCAAATCGAATCTATAGTTGTATCTGTAAAGACATTTCATTTTAAACGTCTGTTTGTTAAGCAACCAAATGCCATTGGGTAGAGCCTCAAACAACCAATTGGGGTCAGGGGACCAAGCTGCATCATCAACCTCTTCAGAATTTTGAATAAGTGTAAGATGCCCTGTTTGATATCTAAATAGGCCAAATGAAGTAGCAATCCAATAATATCCGGAGTTATCTACAAGTACACGATTTACCGATATGTATTTGTTTTTCAATATTTTGCTTATACTTACTATCAGGTCGAACTGATCATCAATGGCATTATAGCGAAATAGTTGGCCATTATTTGTATAAGCCAACAAGCATGAATTGGTAAACACAAGTTTCACCGAAATTATATCTGCATTCTCATATGGAAGTTGATAAATCCGATAGTCATCGCCGGCAAACCTTAAAATCCCTGTTTTGGAAGAAGACCAGATAAATCCGTTATTATCTTTGCAAACAGAAGCCGGCTCACGCATCGAAATTCCATATAAAGAGTTTATGCTGTAAAACTTTACATTGGATGAATGCAATGAAAATAATGTTAGCGAAAAGAGTGCAATGAGTAATTTAGTTCTCATTTTGGGTGATTTTTACATAATAAATTTTGCATCCTCTGAAAAATAAATTTAGGCTATAAAAAAGAATTCAAGGTTAGTCAAAGTATTAGCCTGTTGATAAAAATGGAAACTCTTCGTTAAAAATAGCTAGAAAATGACAAATCGAGTAAATGCCTGTTTTACAGCAAATTTCCAGTTTTTTTGCTCTATCTTTTATCCATTTATCAGAAAAATACGAACGTGTGCAAAAGTATGTATATTTTTTGAAGTTGACTCACAAACAGAATTATTTTTTCAATAAAATTAATCTAAATTATAGATGAATCAACCGATAAATTCTTTGGATAGAAATTCGTTTCGGTTTCAGAGTTGAACGATATGTGGTAATAATCCAGTAAAACTGCCTTTATACATTTTGAAAACTTCAGATGAGTTCATTGCTTTGACATTCAGCTTGTTATAATATAAAAATAATCAACAATATATAAAAAATGTGTCAAGTTTACTTAATATACGAATAATTTGGTTCTGTAAAACATATGAGGGTAGTGTTCATAATAAAAAGATATATGATAATCAGTTTTCAGATTTAATGTTCTGAAAAACATTGGTTTTCGTAGTCATAAGCCTTAAATTATTGATGCAATAGTTCTTAACAAAGAAATAAAAAATAAAGAGTTTTCAGAAGAACAAAAATAATCAAATCGCTCAATATCCTCGTTTCACACACTAGTGGAATGCGAATAAAAGAAGCTATGTTTTTAACTAACACAGTTTAATTTTTACATCCTGAGCAAATTCAGAAACTACTTACCTCCTCCATCAATTTTTTTTATTGTGCCATCCTCGTTATATTCCAGTTCTACCACTTTCAGGCTACGCAACCAAGTGCGACCACCCGATGGTACACTATCATGATGGAAAAGATACCATTTCCCTGCAATTTCGGCAATACAGTGATGCGTAGTCCAACCAATAACTGGTGTCAGAATAACTCCCTGATAGATGAAAGGACCATAGGGATTATCGCCCACTGCGTAACACAGCAAATGGGTGTCACCGGTAGAATACGAAAAGTAATATTTTCCATTGTATTTGTGCATCCACGAAGCTTCGAAAAAGCGACGATCATGATCACCTGCTTTCAATGGCTCCCCATTTTCGTCCAGGATAAGTAAATCCTTTGGTTCTTCGGCAAATTCAAGCATGTTGTCACTTATTTTTACTACTTTGGAGCATAATGCAGGTTCGTCATCTGCCGGTTCGTGACCACATTCAATGGCTTTATTGTCGCGGTAACGTTGGAGCTGTCCGCCCCATAAACCGCCAAAATACATGTAGTGACTTCCGTTTTCCTCTTCGAAAACGCAGGGGTCAATAGAATAACTTCCTTTTATCGGACTGTCTTCTGCTACGAATGGTCCTTCGGGACGGTCGCTCACCGCAACACCAATATGAAATACATCGTTTCTATCCTTAAGCGAGAAGTAAATGTAATACTTCCCGTCTTTGTGTGCTACATCACTATCCCAAAGCTGACGACCTGACCACGGAATGCTCTTGACATCAAGCACAACACCATGATCGATCACTTCACCGTCGATACTCTCCATCGAGAATACATGGTAATCGCGCATATCAAAATGGTCGCCATTATCGTTTTCAGGAATACCAGATTCCACATCGTGTGAAGGGTAAATAAATATTTTACCGTTAAAAACATGTACTGCAGGATCGGCAGTATAAAGATTGGGGACTAAATACTTTGGTGTTTTCATTTTTTTGATTTGTATTTGTTTGCCATTATTATCATATCATCAACAACTGATTTGCGGTTATTTTTACGGTCAAAAAGAACCGGGTAATCCTTTCTTCCGCGAATTGGAAATCCATTTAACCATGTTCCTGCATCGTTCAACCCCCAAACTGTAACCCTATCAACTACATCATTGTATTTAAGAAACAGTCCGAACATATCCAGTACACGCTTATTCCATTTTCGTTGTACAGAGTCAGGTACTCCGTCACGATAAGGATCCATTTCCTTTGAATAAGCAAAACTAGCTGAAACATTTGCTCCATCATAAGGACTTGGAAGGATGGAGATATCCCATTCTGTGATAAGAATATGTACGCCGGCTACTTTTAGCTTTTTAAAACTGTTTTCTGTAGCTTCGAGCGTAGGTCCGGTCATATGCATGTGTGATTGAGAACCAACAGCATCAATTCTGCATCCAGCATCCTTAAGTTCCTTTACTAACTGGACAATTGCATCGCATTTTGTTGGTGTTTCCACATTATAATCATTGTAGTACAACTCAGCATTAGGATCAGCTTCATGTGCAAACTGGAAAGCATATTTTATAAAATCTTTACCCAAAATCTTATAAAATTTACTCTGGCGGTAGGTTCCGTTGTCTTCAAAGGCTTCGTTAACAACATCCCAACCTTTTACACGACTTTTGTAGCGACCCACAACAGCATAAATATGCTGGCGCATACGTTCTTTTAAAATTTCGGGTGATACGTCTTTGCCGTTTTCATCAACAAACATCCATCTACCTATTTGCGAATGCCAGATAAGACAATGACCGGTTACCACTTGTTTATTTTTTTCTCCAAAAGCAATAAATTTATCTGCATCTTCCCAGTTGTACACGTTTTCCTGCGGATGAACGGGCTGTGGTTTCATGCTATTTTCTGAAACAATAGCACTGAATTCTTTGGCAATAAGCTCTGATTCTTTTGGATTAACG
>Ga0302288_1000377_pt1 | contig 37056 bp, 28 predicted proteins | sample III_Fen_N1_1_FD_194549 | JGI IMG/M metagenome (GOLD analysis project Ga0302288, IMG submission 194549) | Peat permafrost microbial communities from Stordalen Mire near Abisko, Sweden - III_Fen_N1_1 | ecosystem: Environmental > Terrestrial > Soil > Wetlands > Permafrost | place: Sweden: Abisko...
CATTTTTTAAATCACGTATATGAATCATACCCTCACATTTTGTTTTCTTTTCTTCTACATATAAGCCCCATTCTGTGACTCCAGTTATTGTTCCTTCATATTTTTGTCCAATATGCTTTGTCATGTATTCTACCTGTTTGTATTTTATTGAAGAACGTTCTGCATCTGATGCTTCTTTTTCTCTTACTGAAGCTTCTTGGCTCATTTTTTCATATTCAAACCAGCGTTCTTGAGGTATAGCTTTATTTTTTAAAAATGATTCTAATAATCGGTGAACAATTATGTCCGGATATCTACGAATAGGAGAAGTAAAATGTGTATAAAATTTGAAACCAAGACCGTAATGTCCAATATTCTTAGTAGAATATATAGCTTTGGCCATTGTTCGAATAATAGCGCTGTGTACTGTATCACGAAGTGGATTATTTTCTAATTTTTCTATCAAAAGATTTAATTCATCAGATGGAATAATTTCATTTTTTAATTTTAAATTATAGCCAAGTTTTTTAAGAAAATTAACCAAATCTTTCATTTTTTCTTTATTTGGTAAATCGTGTACTCTGTATAAAAATACACCATTTTTATCGTTCTTATCTTTTTTGTCGGGTGACATGTATTCAGCAACTTTACGGTTGGCTAATAACATAAATTCCTCAATTAATTTATTTGTATCACCTCGTGCTTTTGTGTAAACAGAAACAGGAACGCCATTTTCATCTAATTTAAATTTAACCTCATCTTGTTCTAGGGATATTGCTCCTTCTTGTAATCTTTTTTTGAGAAGTTTTTTAGCAATACTATTTAAAGTAGAAAGTTCATCAAAAAATATTCCCTTACCATCATCTAAAACTTTTTGAGCGTTTTCATATGTAAACCGTTTATCAGAATTAATAACTGTTTTTCCAAACCATTGATTTAAAACTATTCCATTTGAATCTACTTCAAAAATAGCAGAAAATGTTAAACGATCAAGATTTGGATTTAAACTACAAAGACCATTTGAAAGTTCTTCTGGTAACATTGGAATAGTTCTATCTACAAGATAAACAGATGTTCCACGATTGCGGGCTTCTTCATCTAAGGCTGTACCAATAGAAACATAATGTGATACATCAGCAATGTGGATACCAATTTCATAATGTCCATTTGATAATTTTTTGAAAGATAATGCATCATCGAAATCTTTAGCATCTTCTGGGTCAATTGTAAAAGTTGTAGTTCCTCTCATATCACGACGAGATTTAAATTCTTCTTCCTTTATTCCAATTTTAGTTATTTCTTCTGCTTCTTTTATAACAGGAGAAGGGAATTGTGCATCAAAACCTTTCTCAAGAGCGATAGCTTCCATTTCAGCGTTATTCTCCATTGGCATTCCAAGAATTTTAGATACTTCCCCTATGGGAGCTTTTTTAGAATCCTTCCATTCATTAATAGTGACAAATATTTTTTGTCCAACTTCTGCTCCATTTAATTTATTTGAAGGAATAATAATATCTGCATACATTTTTAAATCACTTGGTACTAAAAAATATATGTCATTTTCTTTTTCTAATACACCAGAAAAACCTTTTTTTGAACGATGAATTATTTCAACAACTTCTCCTGTTTGATCACTATCTTTTTTCTTTGGATGGAGGAGTACGGATACGGTATCTCCTTGGCAAGCAGTATTAAGAAAACCATGGTCAATTTTAATAACTTCATCGGTATTTTTAATTCTAATAATACCAGTCCCTTTTTGGGATAGATTTATGATACCTTCTATATATCTATTGTTTTTAGGTTTTTCTTCTATTGTTTTCACTTTGACAGTATATCACAAAAATATTTGATTATTAAAAAGATATATGGTAGGATACTTTTACATATGTTAAAGATAAGATTACAAAGAATAGGTCGCAAGAATGATCCCGCTTTCAGGGTAGTTTTGACTGATTCTAAAAACTCTACAAAGAGTGGTAAATTTAAGGAAATACTTGGTTCTTATAATGTTAAAGAAGGAGTTATGATATTCAAAGCAGATCGTATCAGTTACTGGATCAGTAATGGTGCACAAGTTTCTGACACAGTTCACAATTTTCTTGTTCATCAGAAATTAGTTACTGGTAAGAAGAAAAATGTCCTTTCAAAAAAATCTCCTACAAAGGCTCGCAAAGAACTTAAAAAAGCTTAAATTAAAAATCCCCATTAATAGGGGATTTTTAATTGCATCAGAAAAGCTCACTGTGGTACAATATGAGTGAGGCAGTTTGTAGTCGATACACTGCAAAATTTACGAATAATACTATAAGATTATTATATGATGGCAGACGATAAAGCATTTCTTGAATATATTGTTAAAGCTTTGGTTGATAACCCGGAAGATGTAAAAATCGACCGTACTGTAGACGAAATGGGTGTACTTATTACTATGACAGTTAATGGGGCTGATATGGGTAAAATTATCGGTCGTCAAGGAAATACAGCAAAAGCAATAAGAACTCTACTTCGAGTTATTGGTATGAAGAATAACGCTCGCGTTAATCTTAAAATTAATGAACCAGAAGGTGGAAAAGTAGAAACAGCTAGAGTTGAACAGCCAGCAGCAATGACTCCAAGTGAAGCATCTAAATCAGTTGATGCAGCATTGGATGATTTAAAAGGAATTTAAAAAGAATTACGAAATAAGAAAAGCCTCGACCTTTGGTCGAGGCTTTTCTTATGTTATTATAAATCTATGCGATTCCATGTAATTACATTATTTCCTGAAATGTTTGATTCGTATTTAAATGAATCTATTTTGGGAAGAGCAATTAAACAGAAAAAAATTTCTGTTTCTTTTGTGAATCCTCGTAAATTTGTTACAGGTAAATATAAAAAAGTTTGGCCAGATGGTAATGTTTCGCTTCAGGTAGACGATCGACCATATGCAGGGGGTCCTGGAATGGTGATGCGTGCAGAACCTATAATCAAAGCAGTAGAATCTGTTTCAAAAAAAATACTTAAAAAAAAAGATTCTAAAATTCTCACAATTAATTTTATTCCTTCGGCTCCCAAATTTACAACAGAAGTTGCTAAAAATATTTCAAAAAAATATACGGATATAATAATGATTTGTGGACGTTATGAGGGGATAGATGCAAGGGTAGATAAAATATTAAAGACCAAAAAAATTTCTATTGGGGACTATGTTTTAACAGGAGGAGAGATTCCAGCTATGGTTTTAATTGATTCTATCTCAAGACAAGTAGAAGGAGTTCTTGGAAATTTTAATTCTAGAGAAGAAGAAAGAATATCAACAAGTGAAATATACACTCGTCCTGAAATATTAATTCATAATAATAAAAAATATAAAGTTCCACCTGTTCTTTTGTCTGGTCATCAAAAAAATATAGAAGAATGGAGAAATAGAAATAAGTAAAAAATTATTTTATGTTACCTTTAACAACTATCAACTTTCTTTTATATTTTTCTTTAGCTTGGGCCACAAATATTTGTCTCAATTTTTTATATGTAATAAAAAGATATAGCCCCAAGACTTTAAATTTTGATATGCCTATTGATGGTGGTTTAAAATATAAAGGTGATAGATTAATAGGGGAATCAACAACTATTATCGGATTAATACTTTGTTTAATAATAAGTATTATTTTATATTTTATTACTTCTAATTTTATGTGGGGAATTATTCCATTATTAGTTTATGTTGGTCATTTATTGGGAAGTTTTATAAAGAGACGTATGCATAAAAAAGGAGGGGAGTTTGTGCCATTTATTGATCACGGAGATTATATGGTTACTACTGGCTTTGTTTTTGTTTTATTAAATTATATTTCCATTAATTTTGCTTTGTTATCAATTACCTTAACATATATACTACATCCCATTGCTTGTTTTATAGCTTTTAAATTTAAATTAAGAGAGAATCCTTATTAAAATATAAATATTGACAAAATGACTCAAATAAGATAGGATTATCCCCAGATTGAAGAGATTGAGTTATGGCAGATCAATCACCACTATTAGGAGGGTTTTATCAACATTTATCGTGTTAAAACAAAACCACTGCCAATTATTATAAGAGTACAACAGTAAGGTTTGGTCACCTTAGTGTTTTTTCGTTTTTATAATCAATTAAATAATCCTATCCACGTTATTGCTTAAACTAATAGCAAATTTTCGTGTCTAGAGTCATTTAATTGATTATAATAATTTTTAAATCGTATGAAAAAGACAACAGTACGTGAGAAGAAGTATTTTGCGCGCTATAAAAAGCCGTTAGTTCCGTTCCCTAATTTAATAGAGAATCAAATAGTCTCTTTTAACTGGTTAGTAGAAACTGGTATTAAGGAAGTCTTCAAAGAATTTTCTCCTATTAATGATTATTCAGAGAAAAAATTTCAACTTGATTTCACATCTTTTTCCCTCGGTGAACCAAAATTTGATGAAGAATATACAAAGATAAATAAGCTAACTTATGAAGGAGGCTTAAAAGCTCGCGTTAAACTTTTAAATAAAAGTATTGGAACTTCTAAAGAGCAAGAAGTTTTTATGGCTGATATACCATTAATGACCAAACATGGTACTTTCATAATCAACGGAGTAGAACGTGTCATTGTTCCTCAATTAACACGAAGTTTCGGAGTTTTCTTTACAGACCAAGAAGCAAAAGGAAAACATTTTTTCGGATCAAAAATAATTCCAGCTCGTGGAGTTTGGATCGAAATTGAATCTGACCCAGATGGAGCTGTTTATGTTCGTATTGATAAGAAACGCAAATTCTCTGTTGCTTCATTGCTTAGAGTTTTGGGTCTTTCAACTGACGAAAGTATAATAAAAGCTTTCGGGAAAGATGATGAAGAATTATTGAAAGTTATAAAAACCTCAATAGAAAAAGATCCTGCAAAAACTTTATCTGATTCATTTATTGAAATATATAAGAGACTTCGTGATGGCGATCTTGCAACTCCTGATAATGCTCGTGAATTCATAAATATACTATTATCTTCTGAACGTTATGACTTATCTCCAGTTGGACGCTTCCGTTTCAATAATCGTTTCGGGAAAAATATGGATGAAAAGGAAATGGAACGACGTACAATTTCCGCAGACGATATTGTAACTATTATTACAAATATAGTTACATTAAATAATACTCTACATGCTAAAGCTGATGATATTGATCACCTAGGTCAACGTCGTGTTCGTTATGTAGGTGAAATGTTACAACAAAAGGTTCGTATGGGTATGGCTCAGATTAAGAGAAATGTTCAAGACAGAATGTCTACTATTGATGTTGGAACAACTCTTCCAATTCAAATAATTAATCAACGCCCACTTCAAGCTCGTATTAAAGAATTCTTTACTGCAAACCAACTTTCTCAGTTCATGAACCAAGAAAATGTTATGGCTGAAGTTGAACATCTTCGTACTCTTTCCGCACTTGGACCAGGAGGTTTAACACGTGAACGCGCAGGACTTGAAGTCCGTGATGTCCATACATCTCACTATGGTCGTGTTTGTCCTATACATACACCTGAAGGTCCAAACATTGGTTTGATTCTTCACCTTTCTACATATGCTAAAATTAATGAGTTTGGTATTATTGAAACTCCTTATGTAAAAGTTAAAAATGGAAAAATAACTTCCGAAGTGGTTTATCTAAATGCACTTGAAGAAGAAAAATTCAACATTGCGCATGCCGGTATTGATTACGATGAAAAGGGAAATATTCTAGATGATAAAGTTGAAGCTAGAATTAAAACAAATCCTGGAATGATTTCCAAAAATGAAATCGATTATATCGATGTTGCTACAAACCAAGCTTTCTCAGTTGCTACTTCAATGATTCCATTCTTAGAACATGATGATGCTCACAGAACACTCATGGGAAGTAACATGCAGAAACAGGCATTGCCATGTATTATTCCTGAAGCTCCATTAGTTGCAACAGGTATAGAAGAATTAGCTGCTCGTGATTCAGGAAGACTAATCATTGCTGAAGTTGCTGGTGTTATTTCTTATGTTGATGCTAAAAAAATAACAGTCAAAGATGAAAAAGGAAAAGATCATACTTATCCATTAATAACATTTTCTCGTACAAACAACTTTTCAATATTACACCAACGCCCAAGTGTTTCTATGGGTCAAGTTGTAAAGAAAGGACAAGTTCTTGCTGATACAAGTACTACAGACAACGGTCAGATTGCCTTGGGTCAAAATGCTCTTGTTGCATTTATGTCATGGGGTGGAGCTAACTACGAAGATGCTATCATCTTGTCAGAGAAATTAGTAAAAGAAAGTAAATTTACAAGTATCTATGTTACTGAATTTATTTGTAATGTTCGTGATACAAAACTTGGACCTGAAATAACTACACGTGATATTCCTAACGTTGGAGAAAATAAATTAAAAGATCTTGACGAAGATGGAATCATTGTTGTTGGAGCTGAAGTTCGTGAAAATGATATTCTTGTTGGTAAAATTACTCCAAAAGGAGAAACAGAACTTACTCCAGAAGAAAGATTATTGAGATCAATCTTTACAGAAAAAGCTCGTGATGTAAAAGATACATCATTACGTCTTGAACACGGAAAGCGTGGACGTATTGTTGGAGTAAAAATCTTTTCACGTGATCAAGGTCATAATCTTGAGTCTGGTATTATAAAAAGAATTGTTGTTGAAATTGCCCAAATCCGAAATATTTCTGTTGGAGATAAACTTTCTGGACGTCACGGAAACAAAGGTGTTATTTCAGTTATTCTTCCTGAAGAAGAGATGCCATTCATGGCTGACGGTACATCTGTTGATATTATTCTTACTCCACTTGGAGTTCCATCTCGTATGAATTTAGGACAGATTCTTGAAATGCATTTAGGTTATGCTGCTCATACATTAAATTATCAAGCTATTGTCCCTCCTTTCTCCTCAGCTACAGTAGCTGAAGTCAAAGAAGAATTAGTAAAAGCAGGACTTCCTGAAACTGGTAAGGTAACTCTATATGACGGAAGAACAGGAGATGCTTTTGATCAAGATGTTGCTATAGGATATATGTATATGTTGAAACTTCACCACATGGTTGAAGATAAATTACATATGCGTTCAATCGGTCCTTACTCATTAATTACTCAACAGCCACTAGGAGGTAAAGCTCAAGGTGGAGGACAGAGATTTGGAGAAATGGAGGTCTGGGCACTTGAAGGTCATGGTGCTGCATACTCACTTCGTGAAATGTTAACTATTAAGTCTGATGATATTATGGGTCGCTCTCAGACATTCGATGCTATTATCAAAGGCCAAACAATAGGTGAGCCAAATGTCCCTGCATCATTCAATGTGTTATTGAATTACTTAAGAGGACTTGCTCTCGATGTTGAACTTAAAAATAAAGGCGATAATAATTAGTAACCTATAACATTAAACATTATGAAAACAATTGATACAACAGATTTTGATTCAATTACACTCAAACTTGCATCACCTGAGCGTATAAAAGAATGGTCACATGGAGAGGTTACTAAACCAGAAACTATTAACTATCGTACTGGACGTTCTGAACGTTCTGGTTTGTTCGACGAAAGAATATTTGGACCAGAAAAAGATTACGAATGTTACTGTGGTAAATACAGACGTATTCGTTATAAGGATATAGTATGTGAAAAATGTGGAGTTGAAGTTACTCGTTCAATCGTACGTCGTGAGAGAATGGGACACATTGAACTTGCAAGTCCGGTATCACATATTTGGTTCCTACGCGGAGTACCATCTAGAATGTCTATTCTTCTTAATATTCCAGTTTCTGATCTTGAAAAAGTTATTTATTTCGCTGGTTATATAATTATAAAAGTTCACAATGATGAGAAAGAAAATATAATTAAAAATCTTGAAAGTGAATTCAAATCAAAACTAAAAAGTACAAACGACGAAGAATCAAAAGAGAAATTAAAAGATCTTTTAGCCACAACTAAACGTGAAATCAGTGAAATAGTTCCTGGTAAGGTTTTGAATGAACTTGCATATCACCATTTTGGACTTAAATATGGTAGTTGTTTTGAGGCAAGTATTGGAGCTGAAGCAATTTTCACTCTATTTAAAAATCTTGATTTAGCTAAACTTAAAGCAGAAACTGCTCTTATGATTCCTAAGTCTTCAAGTATTGAAAAGGAAAAATTAGAAAAGAGAATGTCTCTTCTTCGTTCAATGATACATTCTGGTATTCGTCCAGAGTGGATGTTCTTAACAGTTATTCCAGTTATTCCTCCAGCATTGCGACCAATGGTGGCTCTTGATGGTGGACGACATGCAACAAGTGATTTAAATGATTTATATCGCCGAGTTATAAACAGAAATAATCGTTTAAAGAAACTAAAAGAAATTGGTGCTCCTGATGTTATTTTGCGTAACGAAAAACGTATTCTTCAAGAAGCAGTAGATGCTCTTATTGATAACTCAATCGCAAAACAAAATGATTCTCAAGCTGTATCAGCTTCTCAAAAGCGTGCACTTAAATCTCTTTCAGATAACTTAAAATCAAAACAAGGATTGTTCCGTCAAAACTTATTAGGTAAGCGTGTTGACTACTCAGGACGTTCTGTTATTGTTGTTGGTCCTGGACTTAAACTTAACCAATGTGGATTACCAAAACATATGGCTCTTGAATTATTCAGACCATTCGTTATTTCAAAAATATTAGACACAGAACTTGCTTTCAATATTCGTGGAGCAAACCGTTTAATAGAAGAAGGTATTCCAGAAGTTTGGGCAATCTTAGAAGAAGTTATTCGTGGTAAATATGTTCTCCTAAACCGTGCCCCAACTCTTCACAGACTAGGAATACAAGCATTCAATCCAATTCTTATTGAAGGTAATGCTATTCAAGTACATCCACTTGTTTGTGCAGGATTCAACGCTGACTTCGATGGAGACCAGATGGCCGTTTATGTTCCACTTGGAGAAATGGCTCAAATGGAAGCAAAGGAATTCATGGCTTCAAACAAAAACTTACTTAAACCTCAAGATGGTTCTCCTATTGTAATGCCAAAGATGGATATAATACTTGGTTGTTACTGGATGACAAAATCAGTTACTGGTGAAAAAGGTGAAGGTATGGCATTTTCAAGTCCAAACCAAGCTATCACTGCGTTTGATCTTGGTGTTATTACATTCCGCGCAAAAATTAAAGTTATTGCAAGTAGTGAAAAAGCTCGTTACAGTAGATTCGAAGATAAACCATTTGAAACAACTGTTGGTAGACTATTCTTCAATAGTATTTTCCCTGATGATTTCCCTTACATGGATGAGGAAATAACAATCAAGCGTATGTCTTTACTAGTAGATGAACTTATCATGCACTATGGTATTGATGAGACTCCAAAAGTTTTGGATAAAATTAAAGACTTTGGTTATCAATATGCAACTTACTCAGGTGTAACTTGGGGTATCGATAACGTTAAAGTTCCAGAAGGGAAACCAGCTATTGTTGCAAAATTCCGTAAAGAAGAAGAATTAGTTCGTGAACAATTCAGTGAAGGTCTTTTATCTTCTGATGAACAAAATCAAAAGGTTATTGAAATCTGGGAACATGCTAAAAAAGAAATTGAAAAAATTATTCCAGCAACCTTAGATTCAAAGAGTTCAACATATGACCTTATTACTTCTGGAGCTCGAGGAAACATGGGATCTCTTGTACAGATGTGTGGAATGAAAGGTTTGATTGTAAACACTTCAGGAGCAACTTTGGATTTCCCAATTATTCCATCTTATATAGAAGGTTTATCTCCACTTGAATACTTCATTACAACTCACGGATCAAGAAAAGGAGCAGCCGACACTGCCCTAAATACTGCTAAGGCTGGTTATCTAACTCGTAGATTAGTCGACGTTGCTCAGGATGTTGTTGTGACTGCCGAAGATTGTGGAACAAAAGAAGGAAAGAAAATTGTTGCTGTTGATGGAGTCTTTGCAAAATATATTCTTGGAAGAATTTTACTTGCTGATATTAAAAACAAAGAAGGCAATGTTGTCTTTAAAAAAGGTGCATTGATAATGAAAGAAGATTCAATTGCTCTTGAAAAAATGGGAGTAACAGAAGCTTATGTTAGAACACCATTATCTTGTGAGACTACACACGGTATCTGTAGAATGTGTTACGGTCTTGATTTGGGAAGAAACTGTATGATTGGACTTGGTCAAGCTGTAGGTATTATTGCCGCTCAAGCGATCGGTGAACCAGGTACTCAGCTTACACTTCGTACTTTCCATGCTGGTGGAGTTGCTACTGTTGATATTACTACAGGTCTTCCTCGTGTTGAAGAAATTTTTGAAAGACGTATTCCAAAGAATCCAGCTATAGTTTCTATGACAGATGGAGAAGTTATTGATATAACAGATAATGGAAAACAAAAGGTTGTTAAAGTCCTTTCTGATTTATCATCGGCTAAAACAACAAGTAAATCTAATGAAGTTGAATATACTATCCCATTCCGTCGTCAATCATTAGTAAAAGTAGGATCAAAAGTTAAAAAAGGAGAATTAATAACAGATGGATCAGCTGACATAAATGAAATTGTTAAATATGGTAATAAGGAAATGGCAGAAGAATATATCGTAAATGAAATAAATAAAGTTTATGATTTACAGAGTGCTTCTATTTCACGTAAACATATCGAAATAATTATTCGTCAAATGTTCTCACGAAAAAGAATTAAAGATGCTGGTGATACAACATTCTCACCTGGAGAAATTGTTGAAAACATTGAATTAATAGAAGAAAATATTCGAGTTGAAACAGAAGACCATGGTAAGAAAGCTGAAGCTACTACTATTGTTCTTGGTATTACTGAAGTTTCATTGACAACAAAAAGTTGGTTGTCTGCTGCTTCATTCCAAAATACAAACCGTGTTCTTATCAACAATGCTGTTCGTGGCGGAGTTGATAATCTAAGAGGGCTCAAGGAAAATGTTATTATTGGTAATCTTATTCCAGCTGGTACAGGTTTCGGAGTTGAACGTATAAGAAAAACAAAAGAAGGACAAGTAAATACATCATCTGACGAGTCATAATAGCTAATAAACTTACAGGAGAAAATATATGTTATCACCTGTCGAGAAAATTAAAGAAAGGCTTTCTATTGTAGATGTTATTTCATCATACCTCACTGTTAATCAGTCAGGGTCTAATTACAAAGCTAAATGCCCATTTCATAATGAGAAAACCCCATCATTTTTTATCTCACCAGATAGGGGAACTTATTATTGTTTTGGGTGTGGGGCGAAAGGTGATATATTTTCATTTGTAGAAAAATTTGAAGGAACTGATTTCCTAGGTTCTTTGAAGATTCTAGCAGATAGAGCTGGTATTGTTCTTGATAAATGGAATAAAGATGATTCACATGATGAAAAAGAAAAATGGTATGAAATATTAGAAGAAGCTACAAGATTTTTTGAAGCATCTTTTGATAAAAATCAGAAAGCACGAGCCTATTTAAAAGGTCGTGGTTTATCTGATGAAACTATTAAAACATTTAGAATTGGTTATGCTCTTGATGAATGGAGATCAGTTACAGATTATCTTTTGAAAAAAGGATATAAATTAGAAGATCTTGAAATTGTTGGATTAACAAAAAAGAAGGCTAAATCCATTGAAAATGGATCGCCCGAATCACAAAGTGATATTAGGGATAAAAATTATCAAGATAAATCACAATCACAACAATCTGGATTTAGAGATGGTTTTTATGATCGTTTTCGTGGAAGAATTATTTTTCCGATTAGTGACTCAAGTGGTAGAGTGATTGCATTTTCTGGAAGAACTTTTAAAGATGAAGTTCCTGTGGTAGCTGGTAAACCTGTTATTACAGATGCTAAATATTTAAATAGCCCAGATACTCCATTGTTTAATAAATCGAATGTATTATTTGGTATAGATAAAGCAAAATCCGCAATTAGAACAAGAGGGTATAGTATCATTGTTGAAGGTCAGATGGATTTATTGATGTCTCATCAAGCTGGATTTTCTAATACTGTTGCTGTTTCTGGAACAGCGCTTGCCGATAATACAGGAGAAAATGATTTAGGTGATAATATTGCAAAAATCAATAATCTTGGTTTAATTCGTAGATTATCACCCAATATTATTTTTGCCTTTGATGGTGATGAAGCGGGAATTCGTGCAAGTGGCAGAGCCTCTATGATTGCTTTATCTTTGGATATGCAGGTAAAAATTGCTGTAATACCAGAAGGAAAAGATCCTGCTGATATAATTTTAGAAAGTATAGATAAATGGAAAGATATAATAAAAAATTCAGTTGATATTATAAGTTTTCATTTGGAGAGAATTTGTAATAATACAAATGATATGAGAATTCAAGGAAGACAAATTAAAGATATTATTTTTCCTTATATTTCTATGGTAAAAAGTTCAATGGAAAAATCATCTTATCTAACTTCAATTCATAAAAAAACTGGTTTACCAGAAAAAGCTTTAATTGAAGATTTTGATAATTATGAACATAATAATATAAATAAAAAAGAAATTCCTAAACAAAATATAAAAGAAACAAATTTAAAGTCAAAACGGGAAAATCTGGAACAATTATTATTTGGAATTATTTTTTCTCAAGAAAAAAAGGGTGAAAAAGCTGATAAAAATAAGGAATTATATGATCTTTTTAAAAAAATAATTGGAGAAGAAGTTTTTCAGGAATCATATGAAAGACATAAGTTAGATTTAGAAACTCTCGCTTTTGAGACTGAAAAGTGGTATGGTAACAATATTAATATGGTAGATCGTGATATTAGAGAATTAATATTTAATCTTGAAGAAGAAATTCTAACAGAAGAAAAAACATCACTTCAGCCACTAGATACAGAAGAAAAGCTTATTAAATTTAATAATATATTGAAGCGGATCGAAGAAATAAGACAAACACGTTTTCTATAATAAAAATATGATTAAAAAATCTAAACAAAAAATAAAGAAAGTCGCTCATAAAACTGCTATTAAAAAAGTTGTCAAAAAAGTCGTTAAACCTGCTCATAAAAAAATAGTCAAAGTTTCAAAAAAAAGTACCCCAATCAAAAAAGTTATTAAAAAGGTAATTAAAAAATCAGTACCTCAAAAAAATAAAACTCCAATTAAAAAAACAAAAAATATTGTTACTAAAAGTTCAAAACTAAGCAAGCAAGCAACCTCTGATCGTAAAAATCTTGAACTTGAACAAAAATCTAATGAAATAATTGAAAAAGGTAAAAAACGTGGTTTTATAACATACGATGAGATCATAAAAGTATTTCCAGAAATTGAAAATGATATTTCTTTTTTGAATGAACTTTATGAAAAACTTTTAATTTCAGGTATTGATGTATTAGAAGGTGGAAATTTACTTGATACAGAAGGTGAAACAGAAAAGACAATTCTTAAATATACTAAAGATGCTCAATCTTATGATTCAATACAGATGTATTTGAAAGAGATTGGTCAATATCCATTAATTGCTGCTAATGAAGAGCGTGAGTTAGCTCGTCGTATCGAAAAAGGGGATTTAGAAGCTAAAAATTTACTTGCTCGTGCTAACCTTCGTCTTGTTGTTTCTATTGCTAAAAAATATGTTGGAAGAAGTTCAGATTTAACATTACTTGATTTAATTCAAGAGGGTAATTTAGGTTTATTCAAAGCCGTTGAAAAATTTGATTGGACAAAAGGTTATAAATTCTCAACTTATGCTACTTGGTGGATTAGACAGTCTATAACACGTGCATTAGCTGATCAATCTCGTACAATTCGTATTCCTGTTCATATGGTTGAGACTATTTCTAAATATAAACAAGTTATTCGTAGATTGTCTCAAGATCTTGGACGTGAACCATTAGTTGAAGAAATTGCCTCTGAAATGAATTTGGAAGTTGAAAAAATTCATATAATAGAACAAATTAATCAAGAAACTGTATCATTAGAACAACCAATAGGTGATGATGATGAAAAGTCTACACGTGGTGAATTTATTCCAGATGATAAAATACTTCGTCCAGATCAAGATGCTTCACGCCGTATTCTTTCAGATCAAATAAAAGAAGTGCTTGATACTTTATCACCAAAGGAACGTAAAATTCTAGAACTTCGTTATGGTCTTCTTGATGGTATTCAACATACTTTGGAAGAAGTTGGTGCAGAATTTGGAGTTACTCGTGAACGTATTCGTCAGATTGAAGCCAAAGTTCATGAAAAACTTCGCAATAATGAAAAAATTGCAAGACTTAAAAATTATTTTGATTAGATTAAATAAAAAATAAAAAAACTTCCAACATTATGTTGGAAGTTTTTTTATTTAATTACAATTGTTGATCAGCAGGGGCTTCTACTGGAGCTACTATTTTAAAGAGTAAGTCAGCATATTTCCAGAAAGCATCGTTTCCTTTTAATTTAGCCACACATTCTGAAGCGATTGCTCTTTCTAAAGCATGTTGGTGAATTTGAACTAAAGGAAATTGACGGTAAACCCAAGCAATACTTCCATTTGACTCACTAACTATTCTTTCTAAAGTTGGATGGAATCTTGCACAGAAAGGACATTCAAAATCAGAATATTCTATTAATATTACTTTTGCTGTCGAAATATTTCCTAATATATGTTCTCCTTCTTCAATTGGAGGAACTTCACCTTTGTATTCTGTTGTCACTTTTCCAGCAATAACTTCGTCTATAACTTTTTTTGCATCTTCATATGAATCAGCACCAATAATTTTTGATTTTACTCCATTAGCACCTACTACAATAGTATAAGGTGTTCCAACTCCAGCTTCTCCCTTTGTTGCACTGGAAACACTGTCCTCAATTTTTTTATTGAATGTATCTTTATCAAATCCTTGTACACATTGAGTAAATGCCTCTTTTGAAACTCCAACTTGTTCAGAAAGAGTTTTATCGGTTGTAACAGAAACATTATTGTTATTATTACCACCTTTAGCTATTAAAATACCTACCATTATAATAAATCCTGCTACTACAATTGCAGCTGGAGTTGAAAGCGTTTGTTTTTTATTATTTTCCATTCGATAATTATAACATATATTTATATTTTGGCGCTATTCTGTTATGTGTTGAAAAATATGGGTAATATGCTACAATAGACACATTTATGGATTCAATTTATAGCGTTATTTTTTATGTATTTGCATTTATATCGGTCTATGTGCAGATGTTTTTTTTGGTGACATTCTTGCAAAAACGTAAGCAAATTGTTTATAGCCCTGATGACTTAAAGCTGGATAACTATCCAACAGTTACTATTATGGTTCCTTGTTATAACGAAGAGAAAACTCTAGAGAAAACCATTAAATCACTTCTATCATTAGATTACCCAAGAGAGAAATTAAAGATTTTCATTATTGACGATGGAAGTCGTGATAATACTTGGAATTTAATGCAACAATATAATAATAATCCTAACATTAGAATTTTTCATAAAGAGAATGGAGGAAAACACACCGCTCTTAACTTGGGATTAAAAAATTTAGAATCTGAATTTGTAGGTTGTTTAGATGCAGATTCATTTGTTCATCCTCAAGCATTAAAGAGAATAATGAAAACATTTGAATCTAATGATAAGATAATGGCAGTAGCTCCTTCTATTCTCGTTTTTAATCCTAAAAATATTATACAAACAGTTCAAAGAGTAGAATACGAGATGGCAAATTATGTTAAGAAAATGCTCGGATTTATTGGTGGTATTCATGTGACCCCAGGACCTTTTTCTATTTTTAGAAAAAAGGTTTTTGATGAACTTGGTCCTTACCGAAAAGCTCATAACACTGAAGATCAAGAAATTGGTTTACGTATGCAAGAACATTGGTATAAAATAGACGCCTGTCCAGATGCTTATGTTTACACAAATAGTCCTGATTCAATAATGAAACTCCATCGCCAAAGAATAAGATGGATTTATGGTTTTATTAGAAATCTTATTGACTACAGAAGACTTTTGTTTAAGAAAAAATATGGCGCAGTTGGACTTTTAACATTACCATCAGGAATAGTTTCTATTATTGGTGTTATTTTTCTGTTTTTAACTATTACTTACAATTTTTTTAAATTTATTATTGATAAAATAATTCAATTATATACAGTTGGGTTAAATTTTAATCATATTTTTTCATTTGATTGGTTCTTTTTTGACACTAAAATAGCATTGTTTTTATCGATTGTTTTGTATATACTTGTTATTGTGTCTGTAATGATTGGTAGAAATATGACAAGAGAGAAGAGGACATTTTCTTTTACCATCATTTACTTTATTATCATTTATGCTGTTGTGGCACCGTTTTGGATGTTAATAGCTATTTATAATGCTATTAGGTCCAAAGAGTCCAGTTGGACCCTAGAAGTTGAACGTCGTGCTCGAAATAATTAAAATATTATGCATCAACCAGAACCAAATAATTGGAGAAATTATATTATAGTTTTTTTTGTAACCTGTGTAGTTTTTCTTTCTGCTTTATGGGCTTCAAATTATTTTACCAATAAAAAGATTGATCAACTTCGTGGTGTTGAAGATAAAATTTCTATTGACCTACTATCATCTGAAACGCAATTCTCATTACTTCAGGAAATGTCATGTAAGGATATATCAAGTACAATTCTTTCAAGTGAACTTAATAATCTTGCTGAAAAAATTTCGTATAGTGAAAGTAATATAGGAACAGAAAATACTGATGTAATATCTTTAAAAAAATATTATTCTCTTTTGGAAATTAAAGATTATCTTTTGATGAAAAAAATAACAGAAAGATGTGGAGATAAACCTATCTTTGTTCTTTATTTCTATAAAAATAATGATTGTAGTGATTGTACAAAACAAGGTTATGTACTTACTAGTTTAAGAGAGAAATATCCTAATCTAAGAGTATATTCATTTGATTACAATCTTGATTTGTCAGCCCTAAAGGCTATGGTTTCTATATATAAAGTTCCAGATAATCTGCCCGCTCTAGTTATTAATGGTAAAGTTTATAGTGGATTCCAAAGTATTGAAGAAGTGGAGAAAACATTTCCTCAATTGAAAGCCACAGAAAAAAAACCAGCTGTTAAAACTCCAAGTAAAACTGGCCTTGATGTATTAACTCAGGTTAAAGATTTAATAAATCCACCATCGACAAATACAGATGTTCCAGTTGCTCCAACAGTTGTTCCTACTGTTAAAAATTAACTTAATATTAAAATACCCCTTTATATAAAGGGGTATTTTAATATTTTTGAGGCGCTTCTCAACGTCAAATAATCCCGAAGGGGAGATGAGGTATTTTATTTAATGATAGTAACTAACGTTTTGAGCCGCTTCTCAGAGTCGAACTGAGGACCTTCACTTTACAAAAGTGTTGCTCTACCAACTGAGCTAAAGCGGCATATACATATCTTGGTAACTAACTGAACAAAGTTATCTTATCATATATTTGATAATTATTCAAATATATTAATTTATTCGTGTTCTTTTTTAATTTTTTCTTTTAACTTACTTATTCTAGCTTTTGATTCAAGAATTGTTTGACTAACAAATGAATGTTTTCTTGGGGTTATTTCTTTTGGTTTGCTTTGAAAGAATTTATGTATCTTTGGCCAGTTTTCACTAACACGTTTTTTAATTTTTGTTGTAATAATTAACCAATATTTTACACAAGTAAGCACAACAACGAAGACAATTCTTCTTACTATATATAGAAAACTTTTTTCTATAGTGTTAAAAGAAAATTCTTGTCCTCGTTTATTTGTGTTTAATTGCAAATCAAAACGCATGGTTTTGATTTCCCATGATCGAAACATTAGCATTCCTAATGCTATAATAATTGCTATTATAAAAAATATAATATAAAAAATCATATTTTATCCAATAGATTCACGAACGAAATTATTTAATGTTGCACCATTGTCCTTCAATAATTTAGCGATTGTTGTGTCTGGATTCTTGATAAAAGGTTGATCCATTAAAGTTTGTTCTTTGAAATATGTAGATATTTTACCTTCTAACATTTTTTTCTTTATTTCTTCTGGTTTATCTGATTCAGCAATTTCTTTTTCAAAAACTTCAATAACCTTTGCTTTTTCTTCTTCTGTAATATTTTCAGAACTTATATAAACTGGCTTCATTGCAGCTATGTGCATAGCTATATCACGAGCTAATTCTTTTGTTCCACCTGTTAAGGATACTACTACAGCACTCTTACTTGCATGTACATAACTTCCTAGTATTGTTCCAGTGATTTCTTTAACAGTTCCTAATTCAATTTTTTCTCCAATTTTTTGAGTAACTTCATTAATTAATTCAACTGATTTTTCTTTCATAGCCTCTATACCTTCTTCTAATGCTATATTTGCAAGGGTATTTGCTGTATTAATAAAATCATTATTTTTAGCAACAAAGTCTGTTTCTGAATGAAGCGCCAATAATAATACTTTATCTTGGTTTTTGTTTTCAAGAACAACAATAATTCCTTCTTTTGCACTACGATCTGATTTTTTCATCGCAATACTACTTGATTTCTTTTTCAAGATAATCAAGGCCTTTTCCATATCTCCCTCGGCTTCTTCTAGAGCATTTTTACATTGCATTATAGAAACCCCGGTTGAATCTCTTAATTCTTTAACTAACTCTGTAGTAATTTTTATAGACATATTTTAATTATACCACAAGTAAAACAAGTGGTTCTTAAGAATAATTATTTTTTCTCTTGTTCGCCTTTTATTCCACGAGTGTAAGCATTTTTTAATTGTGATACAAAGAAACTGATACTTGGAACTGATGCATCGTTTGCGATAATAGGGTAATCTATATTTTTTAAATTACAGTCTGTGTTTAATAGAGCAATAACTGGCATGTTCATTTTACGAGCTTCAGTAACTGCGATGTGTTCTTTCTTTGGGTCAACAACGAACATTACATCAGGAGTTTTAGTTATACCAGTAAGTCCTTGAAAATTATTAGTCATATCAGCCATTTCTCTATCGATTAATAATCTTTCTTTTTTTGTATATTTATCAAGACCACCTTTTTCTTTTTGGTCACGTAGATCTAAAAGTTTAGTGATTCTTTTCTTTATTTCAGGGAAATTTGTTAATGTTCCACCAACCCAACGTTCTGAAACGTAAGGCATATTTAATGAAAGGGCATATTCAATAACTTGTTGCTTTGCTTCTGCTTTTGTACCTACAAACAATATTGTTTTACCGCTTTGAGCAAATTTAGTAACTGCCTCCATTGCTTTTTCAAAAAGTTCATATGTCTTTTCGATATTTATAATATCTGATCCATTTTTTGTAGCAAAAATGTATGGAGTAGTAGATGGATGACGTCGACTTTTAGAATATCCATAATGTGCCCCTGCTTTAAACATCTCTTCTATCTGTGCGTTTTGTGTACTCATATATATAACTTATTAATTAATTATAACAAGCTGACAGGCCTGTTAGTATTCCGTTTTTAAGCATTACAGCTACACCCCCACACCAACTTTGATTTATTTACTATATACAATGTTTCCATTCATATAATGCTTACAAAGTTGGTGTGGGGGTAAATTTACAAGGTGATTTTAAATTAAAAAATCCCTCACGGAACGTCAATAGATAATACCAGAAAAACCATTATTTTGCAATATTTTACCCTAATTTTTTTATAGTTTTTTGTTGATTAATTTAGTCATTATTTAAGATTAAAAAGTATCTATCTTAACAAATGTTATTTTTTGACCTATATAGATTTTTAAGGTAGTATGTGTGTATGAAGCAATCACAACTATTCACCAAAACAAAGAAAGAAAGCCCAGCTGATGAGGTTGCCTTAAATGCTGAACTTCTTATAAAAGCAGGCTTTATTAATAAAGAAATGGCTGGAGTGTATTCTTATTTACCGCTTGGCTTACGTGTTATCAAAAAAATTGAAAATATAATTCGGGAAGAGATGAATGCTATAAATGGGCAAGAAGTTGTTATGACAGCTCTTCAAGAAAAAGAAACATGGGAACCAACAGATCAATGGGATGATAAAAATGTTGATGTTTGGTTTAAAACAAAATTAAAAAATAATACAGAACTTGGTCTTGCTGTAACTCATGAAGCTGCAATGACTAAATTGATGGTTCCTTTTCTTCAATCATATAGAGATTTACCTAAATATGTTTTTCAATTCCAAACAAAGTTTAGAAATGAAACTCGAGCAAAAAGTGGAATCATGCGTTGTAGAGAGTTTATAATGAAAGACTTATATTCTTTCTGTAAAGATGAAGCTGAACATAATGAATTTTATGAAAAAGCAAAGGAAGCATATAAAAATATTTTTAAACGTGTTGGTCTTGGACATTTAACTTATGTAACTTTTGCTTCAGGTGGAATGTTTTCTGAGTTTTCTCATGAGTTCCAAACTATTACAAGTACAGGGGAAGATACTATTTATGTAGATGAAAATAAGGGGATAGCTATAAATAAAGAAGTATATACCGACGAAGTAATAGAAAAACTTGGACTTTCAAAAGATAGTTTAGTAGAAAATAAAGCCGTAGAAGTTGGTAATATTTTTACTCTAGGTACTCGTTTTTCTGATGCTCTTGGTTTAAAATATAAAACAGAAGAAGGAGAAGAAAAGTCAGTATTTATGGGCTCTTATGGAATTGGACCAGGACGTTTAATGGGAACTTGTGTTGAAATTCTTTCTGATGACAAGGGTATTATTTGGCCAGAGTCTATTGCTCCTTTTAAAGCCCACTTACTTGTACTTGGAGAAGATGAAAATGTTAGAAATTCTGCTCTCGATTTATATTCTGAATTATTAAAAAAAGGAAGAGAAGTTTTATTTGATGATCGTCACGATATAAGTGCAGGAGAAAAATTTGCTGATGCCGATCTTATAGGTATACCTTATAGAATTGTTGTTTCAAAACGTAGTTTAGCAGATGGCGGTTATGAAATAAAAAAAAGAACTGAGGCAAATGGAAAAATAGTCGGCAAAGATGAATTAATGAATTTACTAGTTGCTAATATCTAGCCCTAGTTTCTAATATAAATGTTTAAAAAATTTTACAAAATGTTTTCAAATGATATCGGTATAGATTTAGGAACAGCTAATACACTGGTTTATTTAAAAGGGCACGGTATTGTTATTAATGAACCGTCTGTTGTCGTTGTAAATCAAAAGACTGGTCAAATAGTTGCTGTTGGTACTGAAGCTAAAGCAATGCTTGGTCGTACCCCAGGACACATTAGAGCTGTTCAACCAATTATTGACGGAGTTATTTCTGATTTTGAAGTTACTGAAGAAATGCTTTCTTACTTAATAGGTAAAGCAGAAAAAATATCAAAGAAATTTATTCGACCAAGAGTTATTGTTGGAGTTCCAACAGGTATTACAAACGTTGAAATTCGTGCAGTTGAAGATGCAGCTCGTTCTGCTGGAGCTCGCGAAGTTTATATAGTAGAAGAACCAATGGCAGCTGCTGTTGGTATTCGTTTACCAATCAAGGAAGCCATTGGATCAGTTATTGTTGATATCGGAGGTGGTACAACTGATGTTGCCGTTATTTCACTTTCTGGAGTTGTCCGTTCTAAAAATTTAAAAATTGCTGGTGATTTACTCAACACAAATATTGTTAATTATATGAAGGATGAATTTAAATTATTAATTGGAGATAAAACTGCTGAAAACGTAAAGATTGCTATCGGTTCAGTTACTATTGGGGATCCAATGGAAGCTGAGGTCCGAGGTAGAGATTTAGTTACAGGATTACCTCGTCAAGTTATTGTTACTGATGCTGATATTCGTGAAGCAATTTTACCTTCAATTTTAAGTCTTGTTGATGGTATTAGAGAAGTTCTTGAAACTACTCCACCAGAACTTCTCTCAGATATTATGCACAGAGGTCTTGTTTTGTCTGGTGGCGGAGCGTCACTTCGAGGACTTGATGCAATGATACAGAATGTAATTAAAATACCTATTTATGTAGCCGAAGATCCTCTTACTGCTGTTGCAAGAGGAACAGGTGTTATCCTTGATGATTTTGATTCATACCTAGAAGTTTTAGTAAATACAGATGATACATCAGTTCCACGATAAAAAAAGAATAAACAAAAGAAAAAAAATAATCCGAAATATAATTGGTTTTGGAATTTTTATAATTTTATCAACTATGGGGGCACTAACATATTCTGGAAAAATATTTAATAATATTGGACTACCAATTTGGAAAACACAAAATGTAATAACTGAAAAAACTAGTGATTTGGGATATTTATTAAAAACAAAAGAATCTGTCTATAAAGAAAATGAAAACCTTGTACAAGAAAATACGAATCTTTTAAATTCAATGGTTGATTATCAAATATTGAAAAATGAAAATGATCAATTAAAAGAATTACTTGGACGCCTCCCTGTAAAATCATCTTTTGTTCTTGGAAATATTTTAACTAAACCTAATCATTCTTTATATGACTCTATTATTATTGATATAGGAAGTGATAATGGAATTGAAATTGGCAATAAGGTATATGTTGATTCAGTAATACCAATTGGGGAAATAAGTAAAATATATCCAAAAACATCACTTGTAACTCTTTATTCAAATCCTAGTCAAATAACCGAAGGAGTAATTGATGGTTCAAATGCGACAGTTGGACTAATGGGTAGGGGTGGTGGTAATTTTGAGATGACAATTCCTCTTGATTTGTCCTCGGAAAAAGGAGTAATGGTTACCTTACCAGGTGCAAGTGGGGAAGTTATTGCTATTATTGACGGAGTAGTTTCTTCTGCTAGTGAACCATTAAAAAAAGTTATTTTACATTCACCTGTAAATATTCAGAGTGTAAAATGGGTTGAAGTTAAAAAATATTAAAAATGAAAGCAATAGAATTTAAAATAGAAAAAAAAATGCCTGGCTCTCTTGCCCGTGTAGGCACTATAACAACTCCACATGGAATAATACAAACTCCAGCTTTTGTTGCCGTTGGTACCAAGGCAACAGTAAAGTCTTTAAATCCAGATCAAATAAAAAAAGCAGGCTCTCAAGTTGTACTTGGAAATACTTATCATTTATATTTACAACCAGGGGACGATATAGTTGCTCGTGCTGGTGGTATAGGTAAATTTATGAATTGGCCAGGTCCAACAATGACAGATTCTGGTGGTTTTCAAGTTTTTTCATTAGGTGCTGCATATGGAAAAGAAATGTCCAAAGTTCTTAAAATAACTGATCCATCACTTCTTATTCCAGAGCGTTTTGATGATTCTGATGCCCCAAGATTAGCAAAAGTAGGTCAAGATGGAGTATCTTTTAAATCTCATCTTGATGGTTCAATGCATTATATTACTCCCGAAAAATCAATAGAGATTCAACATAATTTAGGAGCAGATATTATTTTTGCTTTTGATGAATGTACCTCACCAGCGGAAGATTTAAAATATCAAGATGAAGCACTTTCACGAACTCATGCTTGGGCAAAAAGAAGTTTAGAAGAACATAAAAAAAGAGAGGATGAGAAGTTTACTCAAATTAAAACTTCACCTGAAATTTCTAAAAGTATTACACAGGGGGTAGAGGTACAACCTCTGAAGCCACATGAGGTTGGACCTCTACCACAAGCTCTCTTTGGTATTGTTCAAGGTGGTAGAGATGAAAACTTAAGAAAAAAATCAGCTAAAATAATTTCCGAGATAAATGTTAACGGAAAATATTTTGACGGTTTTGGTATTGGTGGTTCTTTTGCAAAAGAAGATATGTCTACAGCAGTTAAATGGGTGAATGAAATTCTCCCAGAAGAAAAACCTCGCCATTTATTAGGAATAGGGGAACCAGAAGATTTATTTATGGGTATTGAAAATGGAGTTGATCTTTTTGATTGCGTTCTTCCAACTCGTTTAGGCAGAAATGGTACAATATATACAAAGTATGGAAAAATAAGTATTACAAATAAAAAATATCGTGATGACTTTACTCCTATTGAAGATGATTGCGAGTGTTATTCTTGTAAAGGGTATACCCGTGCATATGTAGCTCATCTTTTTCATGGAAAAGAAATGCTTGCTGGAACACTTGCCTCAATCCATAATCTTCATTTTATTGTAACCTTAGTTGAAAATATTCGACAATCTATTTTAGATGATAAATTTTTTGAATTTAAAGAAAGTTTTTTAAAAAAATATGAAAAATAAAATTTTTAAATTAAAGAGTTCTTATAAACCAGATGGCGATCAGCCAAAGGCTATTTCACAATTAGTGGAAGGTCTAGAAAAGGGTATGAAGAAGCAAACACTTCTAGGGGCAACAGGAACTGGTAAAACATTTACGATTGCTAATGTAATAGAAGAATATAATAAACCAACATTAGTAATTGCTCATAATAAAACACTAGCAGCACAACTTGCTCAAGAGTTTCGTGAATTTTTTCCAGATGCAGCAGTTCATTATTTCGTTTCATATTATGATTATTATCAACCAGAGGCTTATATGCCAATAACTGATACTTATATTGAAAAAGATGCTCAGATAAATAAAGAGATTGATCGTCTTCGTCATGCGTCAACACAATCACTTCTAACACGTAAAGATGTAATTATTGTTGCTTCAGTTTCATGTATCTATGGTCTTGGTAGCCCAGAAGAATATGAAAAAGTAAATTTAAAATTAGAAAGTGGAATGAAATTAGACCGTATCTCTTTGATGAAAAAATTAATTGAAATTCATTTTGAACGAACAAATGCCGATATTTCTTCAGGACAATTTAGATCTATTGGTTCAAAAGTTGAAGTTATGCCAGTTTCTGAAACATTTATTTATCAAATAGAATTTGCAGGGGGAGTTGTATCTCGAATTGCCAAAGTTGATCCAGTTTCTTCTCATATTATTTCTGAAGAAAAAAATATTTTTCTTTTTCCCACAAAACATTTTATAACAGATAAAATTCGGTCTGAAAAAGCTATTAAAGATATTAAAGCTGAGCTTAAAGATCAACTTAAAAAATTTGAAAAAGAAGGAAAATTATTAGAAGCTGAACGTATTAAACGCCGAACAACTTATGATTTAGCGATGATTCGTGAAGTTGGTTATTGTAATGGTATAGAAAATTATTCTAGACATTTATCTGGTAAAAAAGAAGGGGAGCCACCAGAGACTTTACTTTCATATTTTCCAAAAAGTGGTTTTTTAACTATTATAGATGAATCACATGTTACTCTTTCACAATTAGGTGGAATGTATCCAGCCGATGCTTCTCGTAAAAATACTCTTGTTGAATTTGGATTTAGACTTCCTTCAGCAAAAGATAATCGTCCCTTAAAAATTAATGAATTTGAAGAGCGAATAAATGAAGTTATTTATGTTTCAGCTACTCCATCTGACAAAGAAAAAGAAATGAGTGCTCAAATTGTAGAACAAATAATTCGTCCAACAGGTCTTATTGATCCAGAAATAATTGTTAGACCAGTTTCTGCTTCTACAAAAGAAAATTATTCTGGTCAAATTCAAGATCTTATAATCGAAGCCGAGAAAACAATTAAAAAAGGTTTTCGAGTTTTAGCTACGACTTTAACAAAAAGAATGGCAGAAGATTTATCTATATATTTAAAAGATAAAGGAATAAAAGCTGAATATTTACATAGTGAAATAAAAACAATCGAAAGAATTCAAATCCTAACATCTTTTAGAAAAGGTGATATAGATGTATTAGTAGGAGTAAACTTGCTTCGTGAAGGACTTGATCTACCAGAAGTTGCTCTTATTGGAATTCTTGATGCAGATAAAGAAGGATTTTTAAGATCAGAAACATCTTTAATTCAAACCATTGGACGTGCTGCACGTAATTCTGAAGGTAGGGTTATTTTATATGCAGATATAATGACAGGTTCACTTGATCGTGCCATGAAAGAGACAGAGCGTCGCAGAACTATTCAATTAGCTTACAATAAAAAACATGGAATTACTCCAACAACTATTATTAAAAAAATAAAAGATATAACAGAAGAACTTGAAAATAAACATGAAAAAGCTGTAAATGCAGAACTTAATCTAGATATTGAATTATTTAAGAAAGTATTTACAAAAGATAAAAGTAACAAAGGAAAAGGTGAAAAGGAAAGTATTAAAAATTTAATGCTTTCAGACGAAGATCGTAATAAACAAGTTTACGAAAAAATAATAAAAATAAAAGAAAAAGAAATGAATAAAGCTGTTAAAGAATTAGATTTTGAAACAGCTGCAATTCTTCGAGATGAAATAATGGTATTAAAAGATAAAAATAATAAAATATAAATTTTATTGATATAAAATAAAAAGGCCCCATTTCACAATGGGGACACTTCCTCGGTTCTTATGGCTAAAGAAAAAATTAACAAATGCGTCGGGGTAACGAGATTTGAACTCGCGCTCTGCTCCTTTGCTAGGGAACCGCTCTAAACCGGACTGAGCCATACCCCGCTTTAATTTAACCTGATATTAGCTTAGAATCATTAATTTGTCAAATATTTAAATTCGTGTTATTATAGGATTAATTAAATATTTGATACATCCCCACACCCATATTTTTATAATTGCTTATAAGAGAAGTTCTGATTGCATTAAAAATATAGGTGTGGGGATATACCCCCTCTATAGCAGATGTGGGGGTTAAAGTAGTTTCAGGTGTCGGGTAGATGACCTACTTGGTTGCTGGCTTTGGATGTAGTTTCAGTTGTCGGGTACCTGCAAACTTGCAGTTGTCCCCGACACCTGAAACTACTAAATATAAAAACATTATGACAAAGAAAAACGAAAATTTAACAGGAACAGATAAAATAGTAATCAAAGGTGCAAGAACGCACAATTTGAAAAACATAAGTGTAGAAATGCCACGCAATAAAATGGTAGTTATTACTGGTATGTCAGGATCAGGTAAATCATCTCTTGCTTTTGATACTATTTTTGCTGAAGGACAAAGACGTTATGTAGAGAGTTTGTCTGCCTACGCACGTCAATTTTTAAATCAAATGCCTAAACCAGATGTTGATGAGATTACTGGATTATCTCCCGCTATTTCAATAGATCAAAAATCCCGCTCCAATAATCCTCGCTCAACAGTTGCAACTATTACAGAAGTATATGATTATCTTCGTGTTTTATATGCACGTATTGGACATCCGCATTGTCCTCTTTGTGGAGATGAAATAAAAAAACTTTCTAATGAAGAAATAATGAATTTTATTTTAGGTAAAATAAAATTGCATAAAAAACCAACAGGTAAAAAACAAGTTTTAGGTGTTGAATGGGACGAAACACCTATCTCAATATTTTCTCCGGTTGTTCGTGGAAGAAAAGGGGAATACTACCAATTACTTTATGATTTACTAAATAAAGGATATACAAAAGTTCGTTTAGATGGGCAAATTAAAAATTTGCGAGAGCGAATTGATATTTCAAAAACTAAAGTACATAACATAGAAGTTTTAGTTGATTCTTTTGCTATACATGAATTTAAAGATAGTCCAGATGATTCTCGTATGCGTTTAGCTGAAGCTATTGAAAGGGCTCTTACTGAATCAGAAGGTCTTGTCGTCGTAGCTTTTGGTGAAGCTGATCATTCAAGAAAGAATAATACTAATTCACCAGAAACTGAAAATTATGAAGAATTTTTAATGTCTTCAAAATTTTCTTGTCCACGAGATGGATTTTCATTCCCTGAAGTTGAACCAAGATTGTTTTCTTTTAATTCACCTTATGGTGCTTGCCCTGATTGTAATGGTCTAGGTTCTAAATATTTTGGAGGAACTGAACCATGTGATACTTGTCATGGAGCACGTCTACGACCAGAAGCATTAAATGTATTTTTGGGTAAAAATAAATCTCGTTCGAATATCGTTAATTTAACTCATTTGTCTATTGAACAATCAGCTAATTTTTTTCTTGAGTTAGAATTAAATGATCAAGAAAAAGAAATTTCAAATGTTGTTATAAAAGAAATACTTGCTCGTCTTCAATTTTTATTAAATGTAGGGCTTGAATATTTATCCCTTGATCGTAAAGCTAATACTTTATCAGGAGGGGAGGCTCAACGTATTCGTCTTGCAAGTCAGCTTGGATCACGATTGGTTGGAGCTCTTTATGTACTAGACGAACCAACAATTGGATTGCATCAACGCGACAATGAAAGGCTTATAAAAACACTCGAAGATCTTCGTGATCTTGGTAATACTATTATTATAGTTGAACATGATGAAGATACTATTTATGCTTCTGATTATATTATAGATATTGGTCCAAAAGCAGGTGTACATGGTGGGGAAGTAATAGTTGCTGATTATTTAGAGCCATTACTTTTAGCTAAAACAAATCCATCAAAATCTAGAACTCTTGCATATCTGAGAAATGAGGCACAAATTGAAATTCCAGAAAAACGTCGTACTAATGATAAAGGAGTTCTTAAAATAATTGGAGGTAAAATTTTTAATATAGATAATCTAAATGCAGAAGTTCCTCTAGGGAAAATGGTGGTTATTACTGGTGTTTCTGGTTCAGGTAAAAGTTCTTTTATGTATGAAATTTTACATAAAAATTTACAAGCTCGTTATGAACGTAAATATCGTAGTGCCACAATTTATAACTGTTCATCTTTCACTGGCACAGAATATTTATCCCGTGCTATCTTAATAGACCAGTCTGCTATAGGACGTACTCCACGCTCTAATATTGCTACATATACAGGGGCTTTTACTCATATACGAGATCTATTTGCATCTTCAGAAGAAGCTCGTCTTCGTGGTTGGAAATCAAATAGATTTTCTTTCAATGTTAAAGGTGGACGTTGTGAAGCATGTGAAGGTAATGGTGAGATAGCTGTCGAAATGCATTTTTTGCCAACTGTTTATGTTACTTGTGATGTTTGTAATGGAAAAAGATTTGATAAAGAAACTTTAGTTATAAAATATAAAAAGAAAAATATTTACGAAGTGTTACAAATGACAGTTGAAGAAGCTGTTAAATTCTTTGAAGATATTCCAAATATTTATGATAGATTAAAAACTCTTATGGATGTTGGATTAGGATATGTTTCTTTGGGTCAATCTGCTACAACACTATCTGGTGGGGAAGCTCAACGTGTTAAAATTTCTTCAGAATTATATCGTCCTAATTTAGAAAAAACTATTTATTTATTAGATGAACCAACTGTTGGTTTGCATTATGATGATGTGGCTAAACTTTTGGAAGTTTTAAATAAACTTGTAAATAAAGGTAATAGTGTAGTTCTTATTGAACATAACATGGATATTATAAAATGTGCTGATTATATTATAGACATTGGTCCTGAGGGTGGAGTTAATGGTGGTAAAATCGTGGCACGCGGTACTCCTGAAGAAGTTGCAAATACACCCGCTTCTTATACTGGAAAATATTTAAAGAAAGTATTGAGAAAAAATAAATAAAAAAAGTGTGAAATGAATTAATTTTCATTTCACACTTTTACTGGTTTTTACTTCAATGGGAACGAAGCTAAATAATTTTTGTCTTTGGTATAAATATAGAATTTATTGGCAACCGCTGTGCCGTTTTCTATATACTGACTTGCACCAATAACTTCACTGGTAATATTTTCTCCATTTTCATTGACGATTGGTTTCCCAATTGAAATTTTCTTTTGTTGTGTTATGAAATTTGTTATGTCACCATTTATGGTATTAACAAGTTTCATTGGAATTTTTACACAAGGGAAAGAGATTTTAATGTCTCCAAAGAGTTTAACTTCATTTTGATTCATAATAAATAATTGTTTTTTAAATTTGTACTAATTTTCGTTATATAGTATAATACATATGTTATGAATAGTCAATACTTAAAGAAAATAAGCCTACCAGATAAGCCTGGAGTCTATTTTTTTAAAAAAGGAAAACAAATTCTATATATAGGTAAGGCTACATCTCTTCGTGATAGAACAAAGAGTTATTTTTCTAAGGACCTAATAGTTACCCGTGGACCATTGATTTTAGATATGACTGTTCAAGCAGACAATATAGATTTTGAAGCCACAGATAGTGTACTTGAGGCTCTTATCTTGGAAGCAAATCTTATAAAGAAATATCAGCCTAAATATAATACGAAAGAAAAAGATAACAAGAGTTTTAATTATGTTTGTATTACAAAAGAAAAATTACCTAAAATTTTAGTTATTCGTGGAAGAAGTCTTAATAAAGATAAATATCAATCTATCTTTGGTCCTTTTCCTAATGGACTTCAATTAAGAGATGCAATGAAGATTATTCGCAGAATTTTTCCATTTATCGATGATCAGTCTAGTAAAAAAAATAATAAAATTTTCTATGAACAGTTAAGATTAATCCCAGAGAATTTTTTGCAATATAAAAATAATATTAAAAATCTTAAATTATTTTTTCAAGGTAAAAAGAAAAGTGTTGTTTTAAATTTAAAAAAAGAAATGATGTCTTTTGCTAAGAAAAAAGAATTTGAAAAAGCTAATGAAATCAAAAAAAGAATTTTTTCACTTGAACATATAAATGATGTGGCTTTGATTAAAGATGAAATATCTGTTGGATCTATGTCCCTAGGATCTCAAAATTTTAGAATAGAAGCTTATGATATAGCTCACATGTCTGGGAAAAATATGGTTGGAGTAATGACTGTAGTTGAAAATAATGAAGTTGCAAAGCAAGAATATAAAAAGTTTATAATACGCACCCAAACGGGAGCTAATGATACAGGAGCTCTTGAAGAAGTTCTTTCTCGTCGATTTAGACACATAGAATGGGGACTACCAAGTCTTGTCGTTGTTGATGGTAGTACAGCACAGATAAATGTTGCAAAAAGAGTTTTAAATAGATACAAATTTGATATCCCAATTGTATCTGTAGTAAAAGATGATAGACATAAAGCAAAAGCTATTATGGGAGATGTTTCAATAATTAAAAAATACAAAAAATCTATTTTACTTTCAAATAGTGAAGCACATAGATTTTCTATTGCATATCACAAGCAAAAAAGAAACAATAATTTTCTTAAATAAAAGTTTACTGAGATATTTTTTATTGGTATACTATCATTATGATTAAAGTTGGAGTTCTTCGTGGTGGAATAGGTGATAGTTATGATGCTTCTATCTCAAGTGGAAGATATATTCTTTCTAATTTAAGGAGTGATAAATTAAACTCAGATTATAAAGCTATTGATATTTTTGTGGACATAGATGGTATTTGGCATATCGGAGGAATTCCCACGACTTTAGAAAAAGTGGCAGAAAAAGTAGATGTTATTTTTAATGCTTTACATGGCGATTATGGTCAAAATGGTAATATTCAAAAATTACTTGAAAATTATAATATTCCATACACTGGTAGTGATTCATCTACATGTGCTTATATTTCAAATGGATTTTCTATAAAAGAAGATTTATCAAAGATTGGGGTTAATATACCTTCTCATATTTTATATGGAGCTTATCTTGAAGACTTAGATGGACCACAAGATAAATACATTAAAAAAATTACTCGAGATGTTTTAAATCGTTTATCTCCACCATGGGTAGTTAAACCTATTAATCATTCGTCGTCTATGGGAGTTTTTATTTGTAAAACCATACAAGATTTAATGAATGCTTTTAATGTTGGGGTTCATAAAAATGTTAGTATTATAGTTGAAGAAATTATTGAGGGAAGAGATACTTATGTTAGTGTTATAAATAATTTTCGTGGAAAGGAAATTTATCCATTATTGTGTACAGATAATTTTACAAATAATGAAAAAAGAGAGGTTGAAAGATTAGCAGCTCTTGTTCATGATAAATTAAATTTAAAACATTATTCACAGAGTCATTTTATTGTAAATCCTAAAAAGGGGATATTTCTTATGGAAGTCAACGCTTTGCCTTCATTACACGAGGATTCACTTTTAAATAAACATTTAAACGATATCGGATTATCATCTCACGATTTTATAAATCATATAATTAAATCAGTCTAATCATAAAAATCTATTGCAAATTATGTTTATAATTTGTATCCTTATATCTATATATGAAAATTGCAATTTTAGGTTACGGTAATTTCGGTTCAGGTTTTGGTACATATTTATCTCGTTTAAATCATGAAATAATAAAAGAAAAAGTTGAAGATGCGGAGTTTATTTTTGTTTCAGTTCCATCCTTTGCAGTCGTTTCTGCTCTTCTTGAATTTAAAAAAGATCTCTTAAATAAAAAAATAATAATTTGTTCAAAAGGTTTTACCCCAGAAGGTAAGTTAATAGTGGATGAATTAAAAGAAAATTCGATTGAGAATGTTTTCTTTTTATATGGACCTACTCTTATAGAAGAAATTATAAAAGGAGAAATTTTTGGAATGGTACTTGCTGGTGGTGAAGGAAAAGAAGAAATAAAAAAACAAATAGAATCAGCTCAACTTCATATTGAATTATCTGAAGATGTAATAGGTGTTCAAGTTGGATCAGCTTTAAAAAATGTTATGACTATTTTTATAGGTATGGTTGAGGGAGCAGGTTATGGCAAAAACACCAAAGCACTTATTTTTACAAAATGCTTAAGAGAAATACAAAATTTTGGAGTTTCATTAGGTGCAAATCAAGATACATTTTATGGATTATCTTGTTTAGGCGATTTAATGCTAGATTCTCGCAATAGATATTTAGGAGTTGAATTTATTAAAGGAAGAAAAATTGAAGATCTTATAAAAGAAAAAAATTGTACTTTTGAGGGTATTAGAAATATAAAAAATGCGATAATAATAGCCAAAAGATTAAATATAAATATACCTATAATAGATAATCTAAACTCTGTTTTATTTGAAGGTTTATCTATTAATGATGCTGTAAAAAATATAATAGGGTAATATATTGTATTTTTTTTGTGTGGTATAATATATATGCATTATTAATAATTCACTATAATAAATATATGAAAAAAGGATATGTAACAAATATAGAAAAAGATTCTCTTGAAAATGATAATTTTAGAAAGGTCCTTTATACTTCAACTCATAGTCAGCTCGTATTGATGTCTCTTTTGCCAGGTGAAGAAATTGGGGCAGAGATTCATGAACTTGATCAATTCCTTCGTGTTGAGAAAGGAGAAGGGAAAGCCGTACTTAATGATATTGAATATCCAATAGCTGATGGTTTTGCAATTGTAGTTCCTGCAGGAGTTAAACACAATATTATAAATACATCAGGTGTTTCAATGAAATTATATACAGTTTATTCTCCAGCAGAACATAAAGATCAAGTAATTCGTAAAACTAAAGCAGAAGCTGAAGCAATGGAAAACGAAGAGCATTTTGATGGAATAACAACAGAACAATAGGAATTAATTATAAAAATAAATTCAAATCAACAATATGTCTACCATTTTTCAATGGACAAAAAGTATCTCAGTTGGTAATGATACTATAGATGCTCAACACCAAAGATTATTAGCTCAAGTAAATAAAATTATTGATGCAGTAGCTTTGGGGTCAAATTCTAAAGAATTACAAGAAGTTATAGGTTTTTTTGATGAATACATAAAAGAGCATTTTTCTTATGAGGAAGCATATATGAAAAGTATTAATTATCCTGACATAGAAGAACATAGAAAAAAGCATTATGAATTTATTAAAAATTATAATAAATTTAAAGAAGAATTTAATCAAAATGTTGATAAAGATAAATTAACCATGGAAATCGAAGTATATATTGGTGATTGGTGGATAGATCATATTGGAAAGGAAGATAAAAAATATCAATTGTTTTTAGAAAATAAAAAGTAAAATTTAATTTTACTAATCATTATTTTGTGTAAAGTTTTATTAATATTAATCTAACATTGTTTTCTAAAGACAGTGTCGTCTAAATAAAATGAAGAAAAAATTAATTATTATAGGGGCTGTTGTTTTAATTATCATTGCTATTGTTGTTGTTTATTATAGAAGTTCTACTTTAGTTAAAAACACAACAACAGATACTCCAAAAGTAGAACAAAGAAAACCAGGACAATTATTACCAGGAGAAATTAGAGGTTTAGTAGGTAAAGGTGAGACCAAATCTCCAGAAGATATGGCAGCTGGTTCTATTAAATTTGTGCTTCCTGTGAAGAAATAAAGATAATTAGATTAATAAAAAATCTCCCTTTAGGGAGATTTTTTATTTTGTGGACCTTAGCGGACTCGGACCGCTTACCTCCTCATTGCAAATGAGGCGCTCTACCAGATGAGCTAAAGGCCCAATAAATATCTAATAATAATTTAATTAGATATTACTATCTTACCGTATTTTATATTTTTTGCAAGAGGTTGTTGTTTTATTAAAAGAGAGAGTATATCGCAGCAATAGCTGTAATTCCCATCAAAAATGCGATTGTCCATCCAATAGCTTTAGTCAAACGTGAATTTTTGAAATGCCCCATTATTTTATGATCAGAACTTATATGAACAATACATATAATTATAATTGGAGCTACAATACCATTTGCGATAGCTGAATATATAAGTGCTTTAATTGGATTAATTCCTAAGAAGTTTATAACAATACCTATAACAATAGATACTGCAATAACTGCATAAAAAGCACGAGCCTCTTTTAATTTATGGAATAATCCTTCTTTCCATCCAAGGCTTTCAGATATTGCATATGAAGTTGATCCAGCAAGTACAGGGATAGCAAGTAGTCCAGTACCTATTATTCCAAGAGCAAAGAGTAGTGTTGCAAATTTCCCTGCGAATGGAGTTAGAGCAAGAGCAGCATCACTCGCGGTTTCAATATTGGTTATTCCACCTACAAAAAGAGTATTAGCACATACTGCAATAATGAAGAACATTACAAGATTTGAAAGAAACATTCCTGTCCAAACATCTATTCTCATATTTTTTATTTCAGATGCATTTGTACCACGACGTGAATGAGCAGTTGTTTTACCTTCAGCTATTTGTTCTTCCACCTCTTGTGATGTTTGCCAAAAGAAAAGATATGGAGAAATTGTTGTCCCGAGAATTCCGGTTATTAGAAGTATTTGAGTTTTAGTAAATGTTATATGAGGTATTATTCCATCGATTAATAAGGTAGACCAATTCATGTGAATAATAAGTCCAGTGACAACATAAGAAAATAATGAAATTACTAACCATTTAAGATATTTAGCATATTTTTTATAAGGAATAAAAACTTCCATAAATAAACTAGCAATACCAATAAAGATAACCAAAAATGAAAATGGTATAGAAGGGATTATCAATTGAACCGCTTTAGACATAGCCCCAAAATCTGCTCCTATATTTAGAGTATTAGCAATAAATAAAATAGCAGTACAAACATAAAGAACTTTTCTTGAATATGCATGTTTTATGTTAGCAGCAAGTCCACGTCCTGTAACCAATGATATGCGAGCACACATCTCTTGAACCATTGCCATCAGTGGAAGTGTCCATGCAGCAAGCCATAGTAATGAAGTTCCATATTGAGCTCCTGTTTGTGAGTATGTAGCTATTCCAGAGGGATCATCATCTGCCGCACCAGTAATAATACCTGGCCCGAGTTTTTTAAGATAATCTTCTCCTTCTTCTAAAAGTGATTCTTTTTTTTCTAATAAAATTTCTACTTCTGGTTTAATAAGTTCTTCTTGGTTCATAATTTTATTATACTATTTTATTTTAATTTGATACAATATTTTATAGTATGGCACTAGATAAACCTAATAAAATTCAAATAGTTAAATATGCTCCACCACCACCAGATTTACCAACTCTTGGAAAATCTGATCCTAGTGATGTTGTTTTTATTGGTAGAACAAATTATGTTGCAGCTCTTGAAGAAAAGAAGTTTGTTTTTGGTATTAAAAGAATAGACCGAAGGCGCCATTTATATATTATAGGTAAGTCTGGAGTTGGAAAATCTAAACTTCAAGAATTAATGATTCGTCAGGATATAGCCTATGGACATGGTGTCTGTATTATTGATCCTCACGGAGAATTAATAGAAGATATTTTAAATTTTATACCAGAAGATAGAATAGAGGATGTATGTATGATTGATCCCGGTGATATTGAATATCCAGCATCTTTCAATCCACTAGCAAATATTGATCCAACTTTTAAACATCAACTTACTCAGGGTTTGATTGAAGTTTTAAGAAAACAGTTCGGAGCAAATTGGACTCCACGTCTTGAACACGTTTTTCGATTTACAGTATTGGCCTTATTGGATTATCCACATGCAACCATGAGGGGAATGATATCAATGCTTACTGACCGTAATTATCGTCAGAAGGTTGTTGAATACATACAAGACGATATGGTCAAAAGATTCTGGGCAATAGAATTCGCAGACTGGTCAGAAAAATTTGATACGGATGCTATTATTCCTCTTGTAAATAAACTTGGGCAATTTCTTTCTGATCCAATGCTTCGTAATATTTTCGGACAAAAACAAAATAAAATTGATCTTGAGCAATTAATGAATGAACAGAAAATTATTTTAATTAATCTTTCAAAAGGTAAAATAGGGGAGGAAAACTCATCTTTCTTTGGAGCAATGTTTCTTACTAAAATCAAACAAGCGGGTATGGCCCGTGCAAAACTAGACCCCAAGGATCGTAACGATTTTTATTTATATGTAGATGAGTTTCAAAATATTGTTACAGATACATTTGAAAATATTTTATCTGAAGCTCGCAAATATGGTATCAATCTAACTGTTGCTCATCAATACATTGGACAATTATTACCAAAAGTCCAACAAGCTGTGTTAGGAAATATTGGTTCAATAATTACTTTTAGAGTAGGAGGGGATGATGCTGTTAAACTCAAGCCAGAGTTTGCACCTATTTTTGATGTGAAAGATATGATAAATCTTGGAGTTGGAGAATTTTATGTAAAAATGACAATTGATGGAGAAAGTTATGATCCTTTTTCTGCTGAAACCTTACGTGTATTACCAGCAACTCATCCTTCATATAAAGATCGCGTAATAAATGCTTCTCGAAAAAAATATGCAATTCCGGAAGGTGAGGCTCAAAGACTTATTACAGAAGAGGAATCTACTATTATAAGATCGGCTCAAGAAAAAGCAGCTATAAATAATAAAGGAAGGGAA
>Ga0302288_1000385_pt1 | contig 36788 bp, 30 predicted proteins | sample III_Fen_N1_1_FD_194549 | JGI IMG/M metagenome (GOLD analysis project Ga0302288, IMG submission 194549) | Peat permafrost microbial communities from Stordalen Mire near Abisko, Sweden - III_Fen_N1_1 | ecosystem: Environmental > Terrestrial > Soil > Wetlands > Permafrost | place: Sweden: Abisko...
TAGAAAATCTGAATCCTCAGAAATATCCGCTAGCAGCCGTAATTGATTCGGCTTATGCTACCCGTCCCGATTTGAAAATTGCGAAACTCAATACCGATTTAAGTACCCAGAATTATAGCTTGCAAAAAGCGTTAGCAGTTCCTGACCTGACCATTCAGTTGGGTTACGACCAACAGGGAAGTTATATCAATAACCTTACAACATTGGGATTTGGCATTGATCTGCCTTTTCTGAATCGAAATCAGGGAAATATAAAGTCGGCTAAAGCCCAGATTAAATTTAATCAGGCAAACTTTGAGGCTACCCGCGCAAGTGTGGACGAACAAATTTATAGTACGTTGGGCAAAGTCATCGAAAGCGATAAACTGTTGAAAAGCCGTGATGCGGGATTTGAAAAAGACTTTAGCAAGTTGCTGGGCGAAGTGTTGAAAAACTATCAGGTCAGAAATATCGGTCTGTTGGAGTTTCTGGATTTTTATGATTCATACAAACAAAATACTTTGCAAATTAATTCCATTAAATTCAATAGGATCAGCGCTTTCGAAGATTTAAACTTCTACACCGGCATAGATTATCTAAAAAACTAAAAATAGACATATGAAAATAATTAATTCATTTCCCGTAAAACTCATTGCTGCAATCATTACTATTGCGTGTATCGGTCAGTCCTGTAAAAAAGCCGATGCAACAGCCGGAGCAGACAGTTCCAAATATGTATTAGCCGATTCGTTGGTAAAAACACTGAAATTAGATACCATTCAGAATTGTCAATTGACAAATGCTATAACCCTTTCAGGTAAAGTGGCTTTCAACGACGATCATGTAGCCAAGATTTATCCAATGGTTAGTGGAGTGATTCAACATATCAAAGTAATGCTTGGCGATTATGTTCAGGCAGGTCAGGTGCTTGCCGTTATTAAAAGTTCCGAAATGGCAGGCATTAGTAACGATTTAGTGAATGCCGAAAGTAACCTGCGTGTATCGACTAAGAATCTGGATGCCGCACAGGATATGTTTAAAAGCGGGTTGGCTTCGCAAAAAGACCTGTTATCGGCACAAGCTGCCCACGAGCAGGCACAATCGGAACTGAACAGGGTGAAAAGAGTATTGCATATCAATGGTGGCAATACCAATGGCGAGTATATTGTTCGTTCGCCTATCAGTGGTTTTGTGGTGGAGAAATTTGCTACCAACGATATGTCCATCAGAGCTGATAACAGCAGCAATCTGTTTACAGTTTCCGATCTGAAAAATGTGTGGATTATTGCCAATGTGTACGAAACCAATATCAGTCAGATACATTTGAATGACGAAGTGGATGTGACAACTCTTTCTTATCCGGATAAAGTGTTTAAGGGTAAGGTGGATAAAATAATGAACGTGCTCGATCCGACGAATAAAGTGATGAAAGTCCGTATCGTGTTGCCCAATCCGGGATATGCTTTGAAGCCTGAAATGTTTGCCAATGTAAAAGTGACAAACGAAGGCAATCATGCGGCAATGTGTGTGGCTTCTTCGGCTATTGTGTTTGATCACAGCCAGAATTACGTGATGGTTTATCATTCAAAATCCGATATAAAAATTATACCGGTCGATGTGATTAGTACTTTTGATAACCGAACCTATATATCGGGTGATGTAAAGGTGGGAGATAAGGTCATTGCTTCCCAGGCAATTTTAATTTACGATGCACTTAATGATTAATTCATAGTTCAAAATTCATAATTCATAACTCATGAATAAGCTATTAAAAAATATAATTTCTTTCTCACTGAAAAATTATTATTTCATCCTTTTTGGCACAGGTCTGTTGCTGATTGCGGGTGTAATAACTTTTAAAAATATGCCCATCGAGGCGTTTCCTGATGTTACCAATACCGAAATAAGCATTATTACCCAATGGCCGGGACGGAGTGCCGAAGAAGTAGAGAAATTTGTTACCACTCCCATCGAAATTGCCATGAATCCGGTTCAAAAGAAAATGAGCCTGCGTTCTTCCAGTATTTTTGGATTGTCTTACATTAAATTAGTGTTCGATGATGGAGTGGTGGATAAAGATGCCCGTTCGCAAGTAACTAATTTGCTTGCCAATGCTGATTTACCTGAAGGAGTTCAGCCTTCGGTACAGCCACCGACAGGTCCTACCGGTGAACTTTTTCGTTATACACTGAAAAGTACTTTCAGAAATCAGCGTGATTTAAAGACCATGCAGGATTGGGTCATTGACCGCCAGCTGCGTGCCGTGCCGGGTGTTGCCGATGTGGTGAGTTTCGGTGGAATGGTGAAAACCTATGAAATAAAAGTTGATCCCGGAAAACTGAGTACGCTTGGCATTACGCCGTTGGATTTATACACGGCAATAAGTAAAAGTAATATCAATATCGGTGGGGATATCATTAATAGAAACAATCAGGCCTATGTGGTACGTGGTATCGGTTTGTTGAATAATATCAACGAAATCAAGAATGTGGTTGTTCAAAATATCAATGGTATTCCGGTTCTGGTAAAGGATGTGGCTGATGTAGAAGTCTCTAATTTGCCCCGTTTGGGATTGGTAGGTCGTTCGGATGCTGTTTTTGATGATAAAGGCAAGCGGTCGACAACGAATGAGGATGATGTGGTTGAAGCTATCGTGATAATGCGTAAAGGCGAAAATCCTTCGGATGTTATTCATGCTGTGAAATCGAAAATAGAGGATTTAAATCAGCGGGTTTTGCCTCACGATACCAAGATTGTACCTTACTACAACCGCGAGAACCTGATTAGTTTTGCTACCAGTACCGTGTTACACAATTTGTTTGAAGGAATTTTATTGGTAACCCTGATAGTATCGTTGTTTATGTTCAATTGGCGAACGACGTTGATTGTGTCCATCATCATTCCTTTGTCTTTATTATTTGCTTTCATTTGCCTGAGCCTGATGGGAATGAGTGCGAACCTGCTTTCGCTTGGTGCTGTCGATTTCGGGATAATAATAGATGGGGCGGTGGTTATGGTCGAGGGACTTTTTGTTGTACTCGATCAGAAAGCCAAAGATGTGGGTATGCTGCGGTTTAATAAAATGACTAAAACCGGACTGATAAAGAGGGATGGTGCCCGATTGGGAAAATCGATTTTCTTTTCCAAACTCATTATTATTACCGGCTTGTTGCCCATTTTTGCTTTCCAGAAAGTGGAAGGTAAAATGTTTTCGCCACTGGCTTATACGCTCGGCTTTGCACTGCTGGGTGCTTTGATTACCACACTGACATTGGTTCCGGTGCTGATTAAGCTGCTCTTAAAGGAAAATGTTCAGGAAAAACATAATCCGATAGTCCATTTTCTGACAGAACGATTGATGCGTGGATTTGATTTTACCTACAGTCATAAAAGACCAACTTTAATCGGAGCAACCATCGTCATTGTCATTGGACTTTTCTCGTTTAATTTCCTGGGTTCTGAGTTTTTGCCCGAGATTAATGAAGGTGCTATCTGGTTGAGGGCGCAATTGCCTTATTCCGTATCGTTGGACAAGTCTATTGAAGTTTCCAAACAGATTCGGTCGACAATAATAAAGTTTCCACAGGTTCAGAATGTGGTTTCACAAACCGGTAGACCCGATGATGGTACCGATGTAGCAGGATTTTACAACAATGAATTTGATATTCAGCTATACCCCGAATCGGAATGGGAACCAAAAATGACTAAGGAAGAACTGATTGATCAAATGAATAAGAAGTTGTCGGTAATTCCGGGTGTGGATTATAATTTTTCGCAACCCATTACGGATAATATCGAAGAAGCTGTATCGGGTGTAAAAGGATCCATTTGTGTGAAGATATTTGGTGATTCCCTGAATTATATGGAAAGTAAATCGACCGAGGTGTATAATGTTCTGAAGAAAATACGTGGAATCTCCGATTTAGGTGTGATTAAGAACATCGGTCAACCCGAATTAGATATTGAACTAAATCAACAAAAAATGGCGCTTTACGGAGTTTCTACGGCCGATGCCAATGCTGTAATAGAAATGGCAATTGGTGGAAAAGTAGCCACCATGTTGTACGAAGGAATTCAAAAGTTTGATATTCGTATCCGCTTTCCCGAAAAATATCGTAATACGGTGGATGATATTGGTAACCTAATGGTTCCGACTTCAAGTGGCTCTAAAGTTCCGATTAAGGAAATTGCCGACATAAGTATGAAAACCGGACCTTGTTTGATATTCAGGGACGATAACCGAAGGTATTCGGCTGTGAAGTTCTCGGTTCGCGACCGGGATATGGGAAGTGCTGTGCAGGAAGCCCGCGAAAAAGTTGGAAAGGCATTGAAACTGAAAAAAGGTTATGATATGATTTGGCAGGGCGATTTTGAAAATCAGCAACGTGCCGTAAAACGCCTTGCACAAGTAGTTCCATTGAGTCTGATATTAATTTTCCTGTTGCTGTTTGTTATGTTTGGTAATATGAAAGATGCCGGACTGGTATTTCTCAATGTGCCTTTTGCCATAGTGGGAGGGATTGCAGTACTGTTGTTTACAGGTACCAATTTCAGTATCTCGGCCGGTATCGGATTTATTGCCTTGTTTGGTATTTGTATATTAAGCGGTGTGTTATTGATTAGTTCTTTTAAAGATAACATTGACCGGCTTAAAGGAGAGAAAGATCTTCTGAAAATTTCTATTCGTCTGGGTGTCAAATCCATGATTCGCCCTGTAATGATGACAGCGTTGATGGCTGCCATTGGGCTGTTTCCGGCTGCCATTTCACATGGAATAGGTTCTGAAAGTGCACAACCGCTGGCACGGGTAGTAATAGGGGGAATTCTCTTTGCCATGTTCTTCTCATTGTTGGTTTTCCCGCTTATTTTTGCCTGGGCATACAGGAACGTTGGGAGCATTCATGAAAATAAAACGCTGGATAGACTTTAATTTTTTTAATTAGACGATTATTCAAAATCAGGAGCATAGCCATTGTGTAAAATCAACGGCTATGTTCTTTTCTTTAAAAGGCAGTTACTAAATTGGTAGCTATTAAACAATTTGAAAATATAAGACGTTTATACTTTACTATATTTCGACCAAAACCATTTAGAATGAAATTAAAATTTACACTCATTATTTTATCAATAGTTACATTCAGACTAACTGCCCAACATGCAGATACGCTGAAAACTGAGACTTTTTCTATTCACGCCCAAGCTACTGTTATTAATCAGAATAAAACAGCATTTAGTGCAAAGTACAGTGGTGATAATAGCTTGACAACTAATGCAGAAAGTCAGACATCAATTACTTCTACGCTTTATTTAGGTTCGCGGCTGTGGAAAGGTGCAAGTGCATTCATTAACCCCGAAATAGCCGGTGGTTCCGGTTTGAGCGGTGCTTTAGGAATTGCTGCTGCTACCAATGGTGAAACTTTCAGAATTGGTGATCCGACTCCTAAAATTTACATGGCACGAATGTTCTTCACTCAGACGTTTGCTTTATCAAATGAAACGACTTTTCAGGCAAGTGATTTAAATCAATTAGCCGGTAACCTGCCAAACAAATATATTTCGGTGACACTTGGTAAGATAAGTATTTCCGACTTTTTTGACGACAATAAATTCAGTCATGATCCAAGAACACAGTTTATGAGTTGGGGACTGATGAGCAATGGTGCCTGGGATTATCCGGCCAATACACGAGGTTATACACCGAGTTTTGTTTTAGAGTATGTAACACCGGTAAATGAACTACGCTACGCATTTTCACTGATTCCTACCACAGCCAATGGAAGTGTAATGAACTGGAATATAGCTAAAGCCAGCTCGCAAACTATTGAATATACTCACCGGTATAAAATTGCCAGTCAGGAGGGTGCTGTTCGTTTGCTCGGTTTCTTTACCACCGGTAATATGGGTAACTACAGACAAAGTATTGCTTTAAATCCGGTATACCCAAATATCCAATCGGTGGAAAAATACGGAAATACTAAATATGGCTTTGGAATCAATGCAGAACAAAATCTTACCACAGATTTAGGTTGCTTTTTCAAGGCAAGCTGGAACGATGGAAACAATGAAACCTGGGCGTTTACTGAAATAGACCGGAGTGCAAGTGCAGGATTGTCCATGACCGGCGATAAATGGAAACGTAAGAATGATAATGTCGGACTTGCAATTGTAGTTTCAGGAATTTCAAAAGCACATCAGGATTATTTACAGGCAGGAAGTAAGGGGTTTATGCTGGGCGATGGCAATCTGAACTATGGATTAGAACAGTTAGCAGAAATCTATTATTCAATTCTATTAACTCCCAATATGTCTCTGAGCGGAACATATCAACTGGTAATGAATCCCGGTTATAACAAAGACAGACAAGGACCTGTGAATGTGTTCTCAGCACGGTTGCATATTCGGATATAGACACTTCAATTCTAACTAGAGATAGCCTGTCTTGTAACTCGTAACTAAATCCTTGTAACTAAACTCTTGTAACTAAATCCTTGTAACTATTATTTCTTACCAATCTGTACTAACCGATTTTACTTTCTTGTCCAGTTCATCTTTCGATTTTGCCCGGATAGTATCGTTGCGGTGGGTTCTGTGGTTGGATAACACAAAATACCAAAGCAGGTAATTCGGGCTTCGGTGGTAAACCGGATAATAGCGATTGTTTACCATGCGATAACTCGGATTGTGTTGATAAAAAGATATGGGTCTGTTCACATGTACACTTCTCACTGAGTTTGTATGGTTCGCCGAGTGAACAGAGTGTGATGTTGACTTTCCGCCGAAACTATGGCTGCTTGTACCCGATGAATGAAAGCTATGACTTGACATGTGAAATCCACCACCGCCCCGCGAATAACCGTTGAAGCAGAAACAAAGGCAAAAAACTGAAATTACGAAGATCGCTTTTCTCATAAACTAATGGTTGTAACTGCGAATATTGTAGATTTATACGAGTTTACTCTTCCATGCTAAGGCTGTATAACAAAGCAAGTACACACGGCAAAGTAATGATAACCGAAATGATTAATGGTTTCCAGATTTTCTTTTTCGGATAATTTTCACCCTGAGGAATGTATATTTTGAAAAAATGTTCCGAAAGAGCGTAACCCCCGACAAAGTTAAATCCTATTGTAAGTGCTGAAATGGATTGTTCAGGAATATTGACAACAATAAATGTAAGTATGGTATAGGCTATCGACAATATCAAAACTACATTGGCCGCTCTTTTTTTGTCAATGTTTTTTAAGTTCTCCATTAATAATATTCCTCCAAAAATGGGAGAGAAAAAAATCGAAAAACCCCATATTGCTTTACGGGAATAAATTTTAGGGTTTTCTTCCATGTGTAAATCCTCGTCATGAGAATCTTCTTGTTCTTTCATTACTAATTGCTATTGATTATTTTAGTTATTTTGTCTAAATTGAAACTCGATTCTAATTTCGTGCAAATTTACGAATTCTTTTACTTTAAATTCAGTCATTTAATTATTATTTCCAGTTTAAATTATCTGTTGTTAAATCAGGATTGTATGTGTTGGCATTGGATGTGTTTATCCGCCTGATGTTTTTGAACAATTTAGGATAAACAGATGAGCATTTTTATTTGACCTGTTGATTGATTTAATCAATAAAAAAATGGAGTTGAACGAGGTTTAATTCGTACAACTCCATTTGTATAAACAGTAAAAATGAAGAGGCTATTTCTTGTTTTCAAATTGAACCATGATTGATTTTTGCATTTCGGGCATGTATTTTTGCATCATCACAGTCATTAAATCTTTCTGAATGTCGGGCGTCATATTGATCATTTTCTGACCTGATGGAGTTTTGTAGAAACTGATAAAATCATTAATCTCAGCCTGACTGAAATACTTATCGTACAAAACAACCATATCTTCATTTATTAGTTTTGTTGAAATCTCTTTGACGATGAGCATCATCGAGCGCATTTTGGTGTTGAAAGCTACGCGTGATATGGAATCCGTTATTTGCATTTGTTGCTGATTCAGTATTTGAGGAATCATGGAACTAAACATTTTGTCGATCAAACTGTCAGTTTGCATTAAATGAAAGAGTTGTTTGATTGATTCTTGTTTCGCTTGAGAATAACTGTTGCAAAAAACAGAAAGACATAACACGGCAGCTAAAATTACTTTTTTCATGATAATTGATTTTTTGTTAGTATAAAGATTAAGAAATTGTTATCACATCTTCAACTGAATTTTTGTTTGACTAAATGACTTAATTGTATTAAATTCAGTGAGCAAATATAAACATAATATATTAACTTCATTCAAATATTTAAAAAAAATACTTAACTTGTTTAAAATAAAGGTGGTGATTCCAATTTGTAGATTTTTCCAAACCCGCACTATCTCAATCTTTTCAATCAAATAAATTTTATTCAGATTAATTAAATTTAATCAACAAAAGGTTAATGTTTGAAATACTTAGTTTATTTTTGCTACCTCAAAATAATAGTTTGTATCTGATAGCTGTCTCAAGTCTGTTTTATTCTACAGTTTTTCCTTTCTTACTTAACTGGTTATGAAATATATTGCAAATATTTTAATGGTTTTTCTTTTTGCTGTTCATACTTTTGCACAAGAAAAGAAAAGTGTGGAAGCTATTCGGATAGATACTCCACTGACTATAGATGGAGTTCTCGACGAAGCGGTTTACAAACAGGTAAAACCTGCCAGTAATTTTGTTCAGCTCCAGCCTTATAATGGAAAGCCTTCCATGCAACCTACCGAGGCTTACTTTTTTTACGATCAGTCGGCTATCTATGTAGGTGCTATGCTTTACGATAACCACCCCGACAGTATATTTAATCTCCTGACAACGCGAGATGATACCGGCATGTCCGATTATTTTGGTGTTTATATTGATCCTTATAATCAGGGACAACTGGCTTATGGTTTTTTTATTACACCTGCCGGAGTTCAGATAGATATAAAAGCCATTAAAGGCGATGGCGATAACGAAGATGGTAACTGGAATGCAGTATGGGAAAGCAAAACCAGGGTAACCGATAAAGGTTGGGTGGTAGAAATGCGGATTCCTTTCTCGGAGCTTCGGTTTTCAGAAAAGTCAGGAAGCACCTGGGGACTGAATATGTTCAGAAATATCAGAAGATACAATTCAAATAATTCGTGGAACTTCATCGACCGCAATGTGTCGGGTTTCATTCATCAGGAAGGAGAACTTACGGGAATTAAAAACGTAAAACCTCCGGTAAGACTCTCCTTAAGTCCATATATGGCTACGTATTTGGAAACAAAAAACAATAAGTCTACTCCGGATTTTCTGTACAAAGGCGGGCTCGATTTGAAATACGGAATCAATGAAAGCTTTACACTCGATATGATGGTTATTCCTGATTTTGGACAAATACAATCGGATGATAAAAAATTAAATCTTTCTCCGTATGAACTGTATTACAGTGAAAAAAGGCAGTTCTTCACCGAAGGAACCGAGCTTTTTCAGCGGGGAAATATCTTTTATTCGCGACGCATTGGTTCAGAACCGAAGTTCTCGGTCTACAATTCTTTGAAAGATAATGAAGTTGTAGATTATAATCCTACAGAAACGCAATTGGTCAATGCGACTAAGATATCGGGCAGAACCAAGGACGGCTGGGGTGTTGGAGTTTTAAACGCCATGTCGTTACAGTCTACTGCCACAGCAAGAGATACGCTCACCGGCGAAAAGCGCAATGTGAATGTACAGCCATTTACAAACTACAATGTAATGGTTATTGATAAGTCGTTGAAAAACAACTCTTATATCAGCCTGATTAATACCAATGTTTACATGTTTGGCAACCCGTTCCGGGCCAATGTTACTGCCACCGAATTTCAAATCAGGGATAAATCGAAAACATACGCCCTCAGGGGAAAAGGAGCTGTTAGTTCAAGAGGAGATAGCATAAAGGAAACCGGTTATTATGGATTTTTGTCTGTTGCCAAAAATAAAGGTAACCTGCAGTACGGAATTTATCAGGATTTATATACCGACAAATATAATCCAAACGATTTGGGTTACCTACAGCGCAATAACCAAATGACTACAGAATCGTATATCTACTATCAAAAAAATGAACCTTTCGGTATTTTCAGGGAAGTAAACGGGTACATCTATTGGGATCATATCCGCATGTTTAATCCAAGCACTTTATTCTGCCATGAATTTGGTTATAACGCCAATGCGCAGTTCAAAAACAACTATTCTGTCAATGTAAATGGAAAATATGATACTGATGTTTTTGATTATTTCGAGCCTCGGGTCGTTGGTAGGTTTTATAAGCGCCCACAAGGTTATCAGGTTAATTTCAATTTGAACACCGATAGCCGGAAGCGATTGAATTTTTATTTTCATTATGGGTATTCCGGTCAGCCTACAATACAACAGTATGCCAATTTTGGTGATTTTCAGGCTAATCTCAGAGTGGGACAGCGGTTTCAGTTCAATTATTCTGTAAGTGTCTACAACTCAATAAGCGAAAAGGGATTTGTTGACAAAAATAATTCGAATGATTCCATCGTTTTTGCCCGACGGAATGTGACTTCTTTAGAAAATATTCTTTCTACCTCTTATATTTTGAGCAACAAAGCCAGTTTAAGTTTACGGGTTCGTCACTATTGGTCGGGTGCTAAGAATAAATCGTTCTATTTGCTTCAACAAAATGGCTCGTTAGATAACTATCCGGCTTATGCACAAAACAAAGATCAGAATTACAATGCATTTACGGTGGATATGATTTTTAACTGGAACTTTGCACCGGGTTCCGAGTTGGTTTGTGCATGGAAAAATACTGCTTATGCCGATCAGGATAAGTATAATGATAATTATTGGACAAACCTGCATAATACCTGGTTAAATCAGGCGAATAGTTTATCTGTAAAAATACTGTATTATATCGATTGCAATAAGTATATAAAGAAAAAAGCACATTAAAAACGTGCTCGTTTAAATAAAAAGTGGAATTACACAAGCTCGTGTAATTCCACTTTTTTTACACGACTATTAATTTGTATCATTCTAAATTAAGCAGTTGGTAATAACTTCGTGTGTTTTTCTTACTACATAATAAATACTTTGAGTATTTTTGACCTGAAAATTTACAATAAAACCTAGAGAACTATCACCATGATTACAGAAAAGAAAAGTGTAGCCTTAGTATCGGTATTTGCAGCCATATTTATCACGGGTTTTAAATTAATTATCGGACTATTAACCGGTAGTTTGGGTATATTGTCAGAGGCACTGCACTCAGCACTCGACATGGTAGCTGCCATCATTACTTATTTTTCGGTCAAGGTATCCGACAAACCTGCTGATAAATACCATAATTATGGTCATGGTAAAGTTGAAAATCTTTCGGCATTGATAGAAACTATCCTGTTGCTTGTTACTTGTGTCTGGATTATCTATGAGGCTATCCATCGCCTTACTTCAGGCAATACGCACATTGAAGTAAGTGTGTGGAGTTACGTGGTGGTAATAAGCTCTATTGTTATTGACTATTCCCGTTCACGGGCTTTATCGAGAGTGGCAAAGAAACACAACAGTCAGGCGCTGGAAGCAGATGCGCTGCATTTCTCTACCGACATTTGGAGCTCAACCGTAGTATTATTCGGATTGCTGGCTTATCAGTTTTTAGGTTGGTATGCTGCGGATTCAATAGCTGCTTTGTTTGTAGCCATTATTGTTCTATATGTTTCTTATCAGCTTGGCAGAAAAGCTATTGATGTTTTGCTTGATAAATCGCCTGTTAATACTACTAAAATTGTACACGAGGTATTGAAAGGTTTTCCTGAAGTTCTTAAATTTCATGGATTGAAAGCACGTACTGCCGGAGCCGATACTTTTATAAAGTTTAATGTTCATTTTGATCCGGATTTGAGTTTGCGCGAAGTACACGAAGTGTGTGATAAGATAGAAAAGGAAATAAAATCTCAGGTTGTGCGTAGCGAAGTATATATTCATGCCGAACCGGAAGAGATTAGTCACATCGAAACTGAGGAAGATGATAATATCGTTTAGTTCAATTCTGTGAATGAATTTTAAATTACGATCTTCAATTTTTAATTCTTGTGAATATTCACTCAACCCTCTGATAAATGTAGAATATGACTAAATATATATTGGTATAAAAGTTGTTATAATCCATATTTGCAATGTAATAATAAGCGCAAATTGCTGTTTTAATTGAAAAACCAAAAACAAATTATTAATTTCAAATAATGAATTATGAAAACAAAAAGTTTTTATTTAGGTTTAGCTTTGCTAAGTTTTATGACGTGGAGTTGTACCTCTCAAGATGGAGTAACTAATCAATCGTTGAAGACATCTATCAGTGCAAGTGCACAGGATTTGACAACGGCTATGAGTTCTATTACCAGTTCGACAGGTTACGGCGTATTATCCAGTTCTGCAAGTGCTCCGAGCATGGTGAAATCATCCACTTCTGCATCGTCCGTGATATCTTCTGTTTCAGATACGATTTCGTTATCTCAAATTGCCGGTATATATGATTATAAGGCAAAAAAATACAAAAAATGGAGTCCGTTATTGTTCAATTTCTTCGCCAAAACAGGAACCAGCTCTGATTTTATAGTTCGTTTGCCGGAATCTAAAGTAAAGAATCCAAAATTATTATTCCAATACTCTGCTGCTGATACTGCATTGGTAAATAATTATGTGATTGATGTTTCAAAATACAGTTATGTGTTTGGACGTTATCTTTGGAATTATAATCTAGCATCAACAATTACTGTAAGCGATGTGAATGTAGGTGCTTTGACTGTTCAATCGTCAAGAAACAAAACTGACGGACAAAATTTTGTGTCTGATTTTTTATTTGCCGACGGATATGATGCTAAATTGCAATATTCAACAGGCGATACTATTCTATCAGTTTACAGTATTTCGAAAGGTGGAACTACTCTGTTTCAGGAAAAATTTACAGCCATTAAAGATTCTGCAAGCCGTCATCGTGAAAAACAATACTCTTTGACAATTGGTAATGTGCAGATTGTTAGAAATGTGGCAAAAGGAAGCAATGGATTAGATAGTGCTCAGGTTTATTTGGGTGGCGTATTACAAACCAAGGCCATAGTAAAAATTATTGACACGACCAGTTCTACTGACGACACTGAATTTAGTGTGATTGGTAATAACAGAGATCTGCAAATCACCTTCGACGATGGAACGACAACCACAGTAAGCAAATTGCTGGGTTCTACTATCACTGATGTGCGTTCGTTGTTCTTGTCATTACGTCAGGTTTACTTTGCAACAAATGTTGTTGACTGGGTAGCTTGGGATGTTTTATTGAATAAGAATAATATGTAAATTTCAGAACTAAACATATAAGTTTATTGAGAAAGGGAAGGCTACTGTAGCTTTCCCTTTTTTTACCCGGATTTATAGAATAGACTCAATATAATACCAATTATTGTTGTCCGGTAAACTTTGTAAATTAAGTTTTTATTAGAGATTTCTCACTTCGTTCGAAATGACAGTCAACGTTTTATGTTTATGGGATGGGGTAGGTTGGCGGTTCCGCCGCCAACCTACCCCATCCCACTACAAAGACATTGTAATGATCTGTCATTCTGAGCGAAGCGAAGAATCTAATATTTTTTACCGGACAACAATGAATACCAATAAAATGGAGTTGTGCAAGAATAACTTAGCACAACTCCATTTTATTTTTGTTCCTCTTGGGAAGAATTATCTTTTTACCGGTTCAATACCAAAAGTAAAGCCACCTTTTACACGTTCGATTAATTCAGGTAAAACATCTGTGTATTCGCCCACAATACCAAAATCAGAAAAGTGGAAAATAGATGCTTTCGGATTATGATCGATGGCAATGATTTTTTCGGATTCTTTCATGCCGGCAATGTGCTGAATAGCACCTGAAATACCTACAGCTACATACACCTTCGGACGAACTGTTTTACCTGTTTGTCCAACCTGACGTGCGTATTCAGAGAAACCTTCGTCCACTACCACACGACTACAGGCCCATTCTGCTTTCACGCCTTTTTCTTTCAGTGCCTCAGCCAGTTTTTTTATCAATGCCAGACCATCACCGGTAGTTCCTCGTCCACCCGAAATAATTACATCAGCATCAAACAAATTTACCGAACCGCTTTCGCCGCGTACAGTTTTTAGAATGATCACTTTAAATTCATCTTCGGTTAGTTTTGGTTTGAACTCCGAAATAATTCCACTGCGACCTTCCACTTTTGCAGGAACTTCGAAGGTTCCGGCGCGGGCAGTAGAAATTTGTGGATAAACGAAACCAAGGATGGTTGCCAGTTTGCTTTCACCGTAAGTGGGTCGGCGGGAGTGAAGTATCGGTTTGTTGATTACTTTTTCCTTACGATTTACATATTCGCCAATTTCCAGCCCGGTACAGTCGGCTGTAACGCCACTACCGGTTTTCATACCGATTCGCGGAGCCAGTTCTCTACCCGAAGTTGTTGCTGCAAAAAGGGCAATTTCGGGATTACGTTCCTTAATTACCTGTTCAAAAATGGATGAGAATGGAAGTACGAGATATTCTTCGAGTTTTTTATCATCTACTACAATCACTTCATCAGAGCCATGTTCAAATAAAGTTTGTGCCTGATCAGCCACATTGCTTCCAATCAACAAAGTCATGATTTTAGTGTCTTCACCCAACTGATCAGCCAAGTGGCGTGCAGGAGTAAGCAATTCTATTGAAGGACGGGTAATTTTTCCGTTGGCAATTTCTGCCCATGTCAAAATGCCTTTGGCACCGTTGCGGTTATCGTAATATGGAAATTCCGGTTTCTCGGATACTTTCTTTTCTGTTGCTTCTTTTTTCTCTAATACATTTCCACCTTTTTTGATGTTGGTAATCAGGCTGTCAACCAAAGTTGTTTCATTATGTCCTTCTGACATGGTAATCGGAGCACGTTCGCTTACGATGTTTACCACACCTGCCACTATGGTTGGCGAACCATTTATCCCGATCTTTTCTGTTCCCAGTCCGATGTCATCTACTCCCAAAACAGTGATTTTCGCATTTCTGGCTTTAATAGCACCGGTAAGCGATGGTTTGCGTGGTGGAATTCCGGTTGGAGTCAGCGAAATGGTGCAGGGCATAGGCAATTGCATCATTTGGTAACCTCCTTCGATAATCCTTTTAGCAATCACATTACCTTTTCCGTCAGCTTTCGCACTTTCCACGAAAGTAGCCTGAGGAATGCCCATAGCTTCGGCAACTTGCGAAGGTACGTGAGCTGTATCACCGTCACTGGTTTGGCGACCTGCCAGAATGATAAAAGGTTCCTTAGAGTCTTTTGAAAAACCTAAGTGTTTCAGCATGGTTGAAATTGCCAAACCGGTTGCGTAAGTATCGCTACCGCCTAATTTACGGTCGGAGAGAAGATATGCATCGTCGTATCCCATGGATATGGCTGTTCGTAAAGCCACCTCAAAAGATCCCGGTCCCATAGAGCAGGCAATTAAATGTGCATCCGGATATTGTTTTTTGAGTTGTAATCCGGCTTCAAGGCCAAACTGACAGTCGATATTGATAATTGACTTAGCTTTTGTTCTGTCCATCAAGCCATCTTCACCCATTCTCATCTCAGTGGCAAGGGGTACTTGTTTTATTAAACTTATAATTGTAAGAGCCATTTCTTTAATTATGAATTATGAATTAATAATTATGAATTAATCACATGTTTTGAAAATCAGGACCATTGCCACCGTTTGGAACACTCCACGTAATTCCGTCACCGGGTGTTTTTATATCACAGGTTTTGCAGTGCATGCAGTTTTCGGCATGAATTCGCAATTCCTGATGTCCGTTTTTGTCGGTATGCAGTTCGTACACTTCCGACGAACAGAAAAACTGACACGGAGCACCGTATTGTTTGATATTAATAGCTGCAAATGATTCGGGATTATTTATTTTTACGTGAGGAACCTGTTGTTCGTCGTGGTTCACACCTGAAAAATAGACATCTGTAACTTTATCAAAAGTCAGGACTTTATCAAATTCAAGTTTGCCTTTGAATCTTTCTTTGAATGGCTTGCCTTTAAATTCGGCCAATGTTTTAGTAGCATCCCTGTCCAAATGCGATTTCAGACGACCACAGAATCCGGCACCTCCGGTTATCAATTGTGTTCCAAAATGGAATGCGCCAATGATTAATCCTTTAGAAAATCCCTGACGGAAATTACGAACCGGATATAAATCTTTATAAATCACACTATCTTTAATTGACGCTTCGTATGATGAAAGTGCTTTTTCCGAGAAATCGTTTTTACTCAATGCTTCAGCAGCTGTTTTTGCTGCCAGCATTCCCGACGTAATTGCCAAATGAACACCTTTCAATGCAGGCATTGCAACTAATCCGGCACTGTCGCCCACAATTAAAGCATTATCCGTAAATAGTTTTGGTATTGAGTAATAACCACCTTCGGGCAATGTTTTAGCACCGTATTCAACCAATTTTCCACCCTTCAGGAATTTTGCAATGAACGGGTTTGTTTTCCAAACCTGAAATGCATCGTGTGCATCGAATGTAGGATCCTCATATTCAAGTCCGACAACCAAACCTACAGCCACTTTATTATCGTTTAATCCATATACAAAACCACCACCAAATTCTTTCAGATTCAACGGATAACCCATAGTATGATAAACTTCGCCCGGCTTAATTTTGCCTTCAGGAACACTCCAAAGCTCTTTTATGCCTAACGAGTAAATCTGATAATTTTTATCTTTTTCAAGATCATATTTTTGAATCAGTTTTTTGGCTAAACTTCCTCTTGTGCCTTCAGCAAAAATAGTAAGTTTAGCTTCGATGCGCGTTCCCGGTTGGAAATTTTCAAGTTGATTCCCAAGATGATCTACACCGGTATCAATGGTTTTTGCACCAATAACTTTACCATCTTTATACAAAATTTCATCAACTGCGAATCCAGTATAAATTTCCACACCTTTCTCTTCGGCTTTTTTTGCCAGAAAACGACATACCTGACCCAGAGAAGCAGTGTAATTTCCGGCATTGCTCATGTAAGGTACATGGAACGGTAATTTAAACGAACCATTTTCACTCAGCAATACAGTTGAGTCAGTCACAACTTTTGCATTAAATGGAATTTCATTGAAATCAACATCCGGCAATAAACTTTTGAAAACATCAGGTTTGATAACTGCACCGGATAGAATATGACTTCCTATGGAACTTCCTTTCTCAATCAGCAAAATTCTGTTTTTCAGACCATTCTCTTTTAAGGTGTCAGCCAAATGAATGGAAGTTGCTAAACCGGAAGGGCCACCTCCAATAATTAAAATATCCGTTGAAACGGTATCAGCATTACTCATTAATTTTCCTCCTTTTTAAATTTTGATTATCTTATAAATTTAATTTATTATATACCGAAATGTCGAAAAAAATGGCCCGAAACTCTTTATAATTAGCTTTTGCATTGGTCATTTATTATATTTTCCAACACACTTAAGTTGAACTGGCTATAGTATATGTTGCATTTTGAAAGTAAGGTGCAACGTTTACTTTTATCCAACAGATTAAAAACACTGTTTTTATTTGGATGGGTCAACTCGGATTAGATTGATTACTGGAATTTTTCAGGCTGATTTGTTGTGCTATTACTTCCGACAGAAGTGTCAATTCAGGAAGATGCATTCACGCGGATGCGGATGTGCTTTTCCCAGATGGAGATGTAATGTGGTTGATCAGATTTCAAGCGATTCAAGGTTTTTATTGTTTATTCCATTCTTGTGGAATTGAGGAAGCGATATTGTAATTCACCAAATGGATAAACATACCATATAATGATATTTTAGAATCTAATTTCTCATTCAACGCTACAAAAATAAGAATTTATATTGGTCAATATCCTTTTTAGTCTTCTTTTTATATTTAAAAAAAATTAAATTTAGCACATAAATAGCATCTCTGTGCAAATGGAGCCATTAAAACTGTTTCTTAAACATTTTATGTCCTCAAAGTCCGTGTGCGAACACGAAAGCCTGATTTGTTTTTTCAAAACTACATTTTTTGACTGCTTGGTTATTTTTCCGTATCTTTACACAAAATCGCATTCCGTCAGGTTAAAACGTTAGAACTTGTGAAAGAGAACGGATGCGTGAAATATTCTATGACATTTGATAAATTAGATCTTATTGAGCCGATCTTAAACGCTCTCAAACATGAAGGTTATACTCAACCAACTCCCATTCAGGAAATTTCTATTCCCATTGTACTTAAAGGCCAGGATTTATTAGGATGTGCACAAACTGGCACGGGCAAAACAGCTGCTTTTGCTATTCCTATTTTGCAACTATTGCAATTGAATAAAGGTAACGACAGAGCTCCCCGGAAAATAAAAGCATTAATAGTAACTCCAACACGTGAACTAGCTATTCAAATTGGCGAAAGTTTTGCTGCTTACGGAAGGTTCCTGAATTTGCGACATACAGTTGTATTTGGTGGTGTTCCACAAAGTCAGCAAGTAGGTGCTCTTAAAATGGGTGTTGACATACTGATTGCAACTCCGGGACGATTACTTGATTTAATTGATCAGAGATATGTAAAAATAGATGAGTTATCTATTTTTGTATTGGACGAAGCGGATCGTATGCTCGATATGGGTTTCATACATGATGTGAGAAAACTGATTAAAATTATCCCGGCTAAACGTCAGTCGCTTTTCTTCTCAGCTACTATGCCCGAAACTATTCGCGTATTGGCGAGTACAATTTTGACCAATCCGGAAGAGGTGGAAGTAACTCCGGCTTCGACTACAGCCGAAACTATTCAACAGGAAATGTATTTTGTGGATGCGGTTAATAAAAAAGATTTGCTGATTCATATTTTGAAAGATAAATCTATTGCCACTGCATTAGTTTTTACCCGCACCAAACATGGTGCCGATAAAGTACAACGCATGTTGGAGAAAGCTAAGATTAAAGCCGAAGCCATTCACGGGAATAAATCACAGAATGCCCGTCAGAATGCCCTGCGAAACTTTAAAGATCGTACAACGCGTGTGTTAGTAGCTACAGATATTGCAGCTCGTGGTATTGATATTGATGATTTGAATCTGGTTATTAACTACGAAATTCCGAATATTCCTGAAACTTACGTTCACCGCATTGGTCGGACGGGTAGAGCAGGGCTTGATGGAAAAGCTATTTCTTTTTGCGACGCAGAAGAGTTTGAATATCTTCGGGATATTCAAAAATTGATTTCTATTCAAATACCGGTGGTGAAAGATCATCCTTTTCCGGCAGAGAATATGCCTGTTGTTGGAAAGGCAAAAGTCAAACCAAAACAAAATATGCGTCCGCCAAACCCAAACAAACCTAAAATTTCGCATAACCGGGCACCGATAAACAAAGCAACTCCGAATAGTGCTCTAAAAAATGAAAATGAGTCGAGAAGGGTTATAAGTGCTCCAAAAAGGAATGAAAGTGCACCTCGTAAACCTGAAGCCGGACCAAAAAAATATTGGGGAAAATAATAGGTTTACTGATAAATAATATCCAATTAGACTTGAAAAGCAGAATAAAGCCTTTTTTACAGGGACATTATTCTGCTTTTTTAGTTTTAATAAAACAAAAATTACCTTTGAGTCGTTATTCTGCTATATAATCAACTGACATATTCGATATGAATTTGCTGCATAAAGATATACAAACTTACGCGTTCGCGGAAAACTCTCAGAATTACAGTGGTTTTGCTCTGAAAAAACTAGAAGATGTTTATCAAAATGCTTTTGGTAAGCCTGATAGTCCGCATCGGCATGATTATTATACCATTATCTTTATCGAAAAAGGAGAAGGTCGTCATTATATTGATTTTACCGAATTTAAAATTGAAGATCGCTCTATTTTCTTTATTTTGCCTGGTCAGATGCATCAAATAGCATTCACAAGTGAGCCCAAAGGTTGCGTGATTACTTTTACCGAAGAGTTTTTGATAGCTAATTCAATTCCTGAAAAGTTGATTAACGACATCTATCTTTTCAATGATTATGGTCAATCTCCGCCGTTGCCTGTCAATGAAAACGATATGCCTGTTTATCAAAATCTGGTAGTTCAAATGGAACACTTTGCTCAATCGCTTGAAACCTATACTAAGGAAGCTGTCGGTTCATTAGTGAAAATATTTTTGATACAGAGCAATAACCATTGCAGCTTGCGCAAAAGTAATAACCCTCAACTGATTGAAACCAGTAATCACATACTTCGTACATTTAAACAGCAGCTCAATAAGAAATATGCCACAGCTCACATGGTTTCCGATTATGCCGATGATTTGGCCGTTACCAGTGATTATCTGAATAAAACGGTGAAAAATCTGACCGGAAAATCAGCCAAAGATCATATCCAGAGCAAATTGATTACAGAAGCCAAACGGTCATTGTTGTTTAGTAATGTAAGCAATAAAGAGTTAGCTTACGAGCTTGGTTTTGATGAATCGGCTCACTTTAACAACTTTTTCAAAAAGATTACAGGGCAAACTCCCTCTGAATTTCGTGTTTTAGCACGTCAGTCCTGATTTTTGCAATCATTCACCTGATTTCATTACTTCGTGCGGTATTCTGTTGTCGTACCTTTGTCGTATCAAAAAAACAAAACCCCTAACCCCTAAAGGGGAACTAAGTTAGTTTCTTCAATTATGTGTATTCAATTTTCTTAAGAAGACAATAGTAATTGTGTTTCCATTTAGGGGTTAGGGGTAAACAACAAAATAAATTATGAAAACAATATTGCATAAATCAGAAACTCGTGGACATGCCAATCACGGTTGGCTCGATTCACATCACACTTTTAGTTTTGCCAATTATTATGACGCTGAACGAGTTAACTTCGGAGCGCTTCGAGTTTTGAACGATGACCGTGTAGCTGCAGGCAAAGGTTTTGGAACTCATCCGCACGACAACATGGAAATAGTTTCTATTCCACTTTTTGGTGATTTGGAACATAAAGACAGTATGGGTAATCATGGTGTAATTACTACTGGCGAAATTCAGGTTATGAGCGCAGGTACAGGCATATTTCACAGTGAGTTCAACAAGAATAATGATAAGGAGACTCGATTTCTACAAATATGGATTATTCCGAATAAAAGAAATGTAACTCCACGTTACGATCAAATATCACTTGACAGAATTGAAAAGCCGGATGAACTCTTTCAGATACTTTCGCCAAATCCCAATGATCAGGGTGTATGGATTCATCAAAATGCCTGGTTTCATCTGGGTGTATTATCCGAAGGTTGGGAGGGCAAATATGAATTGAAAGATAAAAATAATGGCGTTTATTTCTTCGTTATCGAAGGTGACGTAACCGTAGCCGGACAGACTTTAAACCGCAGAGATGGCTTTGGTGTAAGTGAAACTTCTGAAGTTGAAATTACGGCAAATAGTATTTCCAGACTACTTATTATGGAAGTACCTATGCGTTGAACAGTTATCAGTGAATTAAATACAAATAAATATAAATAATAAACAACAAAGTATCGGGGTTTTCGCCTTGGGCTTAAAAAAAACTTTATGAAAACAATTAAACAATTTTTAGCTACAGACCAACAATCATGGTCATTATTAGTATCACGTCTGGCATTAGGTGCTGTAATTTTACCGCATGGTATGCAAAAAGCTCTGGGACTTTTCGGAGGATATGGATTTACAGGAACAATGGGATTTCTTCAATCAATGGGGATGCCTTTTTTAATTGCATTGCTTGTGATTCTTGCCGAATTTGTAGGTAGCATCGGACTTATTCTGGGTATCGGAACACGCTTTATGGCTTTTTCAGTAGGTTTAACTATGGCCGGAGCTGCTATTTTGGGTGGACATATTAATAACGGATTTTTCATGAACTGGTTTGGAGTACAAAAGGGAGAAGGAGTTGAATATTTTATTCTGGTAGTAGGACTAGCTTTGGCTCTTTTGATTAGTGGCAGCGGCAAATATTCATTTGACAACCTGATTTCGAAGAATCTGAAATAAGAGTTTGTCTGCTATTTGCAGATTGCAAAGTCTTTCCTTTTCGATTGAATATTAAAAAAGCCCGATACACAAACTTGTGTATCGGGCTTTTATGATTTTGAACTGAAATTTTATTCAGCGACAACTTCGAAAGCAACTTCAATAGTTACTTCTTTGTGAAGTTTCAATGTAGCTTTATATGAGCCAATTTCTTTAACAGCATCTTTAAGTACAATCACTTTACGATCAACTGCAAAACCTGCTTTTTCAAAAGCATCAGCCAATTGGATAGGACCAACAGCACCAAAAATTTTACCGGTTGTGCTGGTTTTTGCACCAACAGTCAGGGTAATCTCTTTCAGTTTTTCAGCTAATTCGATAGCATCATTTTTCAGACGTTCCAGTTTGTGAGCACGTTGTTTCAAGTCTTCAGCCAACATTTTTTTAGCTGATTCTGTTGCTACAATAGCTTTTTTTGTTGGAATAAGAAAGTTACGTCCGTAACCATCTTTTACTTTAACGATATCGCCTTTGTAACCTAAGTTAGTTACATCTTCTTTTAATATAATTTCCATACTTTTTCCTCCTTCTTAATTATTTCATCATATCGGTTACATAAGGAAGCAACGCAATGTGACGTGCTCTTTTAACTGCTTGAGCTACTTTTCGTTGAAATTTCAACGAAGTACCGGTAAGGCGACGTGGAAGAATTTTTCCTTGTTCGTTTAAGAATTTCTTTAAAAATTCAGGATCTTTGTAATCAATGTAACGAATTCCGCTTTTTTTGAAACGGCAATATTTTTTCTTTTTTACATCAACTGATGGTGGAGTCAAATATCTGATATCTCCGTTGTTTGCTGCCATGGTTTAGTTCTCCTTTACTTCTTTAGATTTAACACTTTTTCTTTTTTCAGCGTACTCGAACGCATATTTGTCCAAACGGAACGATAAGAAACGGAGTACACGTTCGTCGCGACGGAATTGAGTTTCCAACGTAGCGATTACTGTAGGTTCTGCATCAAATTGAAGCAACGAATAAAAACCAGTAGATTTCTTTTGGATAGGATATTGCAATTTGCGTAATCCCCAATTTTCCTCATTGGTAATAGTCGCGCCATTTTCTGTCAAAATGGCTTTGAATTTTTCTACCGCTTCCTTCATCTGTACATCAGACAAAACGGGAGTTAAAATGAAAACGGTTTCATAATGATTTAACATACTGTTTGTTAGCTTTTTAGTAATTAATACTTAGTTTTTTTATTAAAGCGGGGCAAAGGTACGAACAATTCTTTGATTGACAAAGGGGTTGACTGTGTTTATTCTAAAAATAACCAATTGATGCTTTTCTGAGTGCTGATGTTACAAATAAAGGGCAACATTCTGCTTTAACAGGAAATGTTGCCCTTTTTTTATAGTTCAAAATAGGATCTGTATTTTTGAATCTTAAGTGTTATTATTTCCTGATACTGATTTCTATTCCTGAATATTTTACCGTTTGAGCTTTAGCAGCCGGTTCTATTCCTTTGCCGTTAGTTGTGTTCACGTACACGATTTTGAATGTACGGTCTTTCAACATGCCCGGGAATTCGCCTTTTCTATCTTTAATTGTCAATGTTTTGCTTGCTTCATTCCAGTTCAAAGCAATAGTTGAAAACTGGCCTTGCTCGTAGTTATAAGTGTCGTTTTCATCTTCGTAAAGCACAAAATCAGCATCGGCACCGGTATAGACACGAATTTCGATAGGATCGGCAACTTTCTCGGTAGCATATTGTAAATATGGTCCCATTGGCACAATTGACCCTGCTTTGATATAAAGTGGAAGTGTTTCAATCGGAGCAGCAGCATCAATGGTTTGTCCGCCGGCAATTAACTTACCTGTCCAGAAATCATACCAGTTAGCCGATTTTGGAAGATAAACTTTTCTTGTTTTCTTGATGTTTTTGCTGTTTGGAAGACTGTACATGCGTTCAGTTACAGGGCTTACCAGAAATGCAGAACCAAACATATATTCATCTTGAATTGATTTAATGCCGGTATCTTCTCTGAAATCGAATGCAAGTGAACGTAAAATGGTGTAACCTTCGTTGGTGACTTTACTTGACAGAGAATAAATATAAGGTAATAGTCTGTAACGCAAATTATCGTATTTCAACAAATTAGCTTTCATGGGAGCATCCCAATTGTCAGAAAATAAAGCTCTTTCGCCTTTTCCATGAATTCTGAAAATTGGACTAAATGCTCCAAATTGGAACCAACGGGTAAATAATTCGCGGTTCGATGGAGTTGTCCAATCGGGTGCTAACCAATTTAAATGGTATCCGCCTATGTCGGAAGTCCAGTAAGGAATACCGGAAGCACATGCATTAATTGCCTGGGGAACCTGAGCTTTATAGGCTTTCCAGGTACAACTGATGTCTGATGACCATAAAGTTGCCGCATTGCGCTGTTGACCTGCAAATGCCTGACGGATAAGGAAAAATGCTCGTTTGTTAGGAATGTCTTTTCTCCAGTGGTCGTACAGGCCGGTAGAGTGCATCAACGAATACGTGTTCATATAGTCAATACCTCGTCCGATAGCAAAATGGCTTTTTCTTCTCAAATCCAGGTCGTTTCCATTATCCGGCTCACATTGGTCAACCCACCATGCATCCCAACCGTAACGACCAATTAAGCTGTCTTTAGCTTGTTTCCAATACAAATCACGTGCTTGTGCGCTGTGTGCATCGTAATAACCATCCATGATTTCAGTCATAACGTTGAACCACAAGATATCGGTCATTCCACCAGAATGTGCCATTTGATTGTAAGGAGTTGTTCCTTTTGAGAATACCGGCCAGATTGAAATCATAGCATGGATGTTTGCTTTGTGTAATTCATCCACCATTGCTTTTGGATTCGGGTATCTTTCAGGCCACATTACGTGTGAGCCAATTACGTTTGGTTCCCAGTAAAACCAGTCTTGAACAATTACGTCAACCGGAATTTTTCCATTACGGTATTTATCTTTGACTGATAAAATTTCAGCCTGGCTTTTGTATCTGTCTTGCGATTGGAAAAGACCAAACGACCATTTTGGGAACATTGGGGCATTACCGGTAGCATTGCGGTATGAAGCAATAATATTATCGAAACTTGGACCATAGATAAAATAATAATCCACCATAGTTCCACTTTCAGACTCATATTTGAATTTGGTATTCGCATTTTCTGCACCGTAGAAATTGGAAGCCGAGTAATTATCCCACAACAATCCGTAACCTTTAGTCGATAAAAGCACAGGAATAGCACCTGTCATATACTTGATAGCCATTTCCTGATTACGACCTTTGTAATTTACTGAAAGTGAATCTTCAGGGTGACAACCCAAACCATAAAGAGACTCATCTTTTGGCGATTTAAATTTTGAAGAACAAATGTAGGTGTCGATGCCGGCAATGGTAGCTTCCTTCATCGATTTACTTTGAGAATCGTCTTCGCTCAGAATAACATTCCCTTTTAAATCTGTATATTTAACTGAGTTGCTTAGCTTATTTACAACTACGTTTAATTTAGCCGTGGTAATGGTGATTTCGGTAGCAGTTTCGGCAACTGTAAAATCAGGAGTTGTTTTCCATTCGTTCGTGATTACCAGTGAAGCTTTATCCATAAAAACCGGGAGTTCTGTGTATTTTACTTCAACCATATTGTCAGCACAGATTTTTACTTTCATTAGACCATTGTCCAGTGTGAAGCTAATTCCATCTGTGTTTTTATTAAACGATACTACCTTTGCCTGAGTTGTATAGCTTAAAAATAAAAGAACAAAAACCAACGTAACTCGTTGGAATTTTAAAGCATAGTGTTTCATTGTGTTATTGAGTTATTATTTTTATTATTTTATATTTAAGCATACGTTTCCCGATTCATATTTATCGTCAATATCCATTGCCGGTAAAATACTTATCTTTACAAAAATAGCACATAAAAACAAGCAATAAACATATTATTTTAGCTCAAAGTAATACTTAATAGTAAAAATCGGCTTTGTATTTGCCTCACTTTATAAGAAGATATTTTTTTAACTCTAGTTGCAGGTAGTTTAAACTTTACAATAGGATACATAAAAAAAGGTTGCCGAAATCGAGAACCTGACAGCATAAGTAGTAAGACAAACATAATGTTGCATTTTAAATCAGACCTTTCCCTAAATCCCTTTCTCAACCTTTCTCACTCTTCGGTTACTTTGTCCAAAAGGAGAAAGAAACAGGAACTGGAGTTTTTGAGAGAGACTTTGACGTGTACTAGATTGAAAGTTATACGACACTATTTAGTTCCATTTACTTCCATGATTTTTTTTAAAAAATTATTTAGAGGAAAGATATTTCTGACAATGTATGATTAACAGCATCCATGCAACTATCCATACTATGCCTCCAAATGGTGTGATAATACCTACCGCTTTAATACCTGAAATAGCAAGTACATACAGGGAGCCCGAAAAAAGGACAATACCTGCAATAAATAAATACGCCGACCATTTTAGAACTTTTGATGGATTGAAATACATAAGAACTCCAACCGCTAAAAGAGCAAAAGTGTGATAAAACTGATATTGAACTCCTGTTTTGTAAACTTCCAGCATTTCGAAACTAATAATTCCTTTTAGCACATGAGCACCAAATGCTCCGAGTGCAACTGCTAACATGCCGCTCAAGGCGGCCAGACTAAGTGTTTGTTTCATGCTGACGATTGTTTGTAGATAATTGTTCACTGTATTAACTCTCTCTCTTTCCGTTCATCAATAAATCCACTGCTTCGTCCATCGAACCGGCTTTGGTTACTCCACCGGAGTTAATAAAGAAAATTTCATCTGCGCTTTCGATGGTGTTCAGGCGGTGTGCAATGATAATACGGGTGGTTGTTTTGGGTAGTTTTTTCAGAATCTCGTCGAGTAATTGTTCGGTTACGGTGTCAATATTGGCGGTTGCTTCATCAAGAATCAACAAATCAGGGCGACGCAGTACAGCTCGGATAAAGGCAATCAATTGTTTTTGACCAAGGCTTATACCGTCACCAGATGATTTTATTCCGGCATCCAGTCCACCATCGAAACGTTCAAGTAGTCCGTCCAATCCCACTTCTTTGAGCTCGTTCAATAGTTCATCGTTGCTTAGCCCGATAAAACACTCATTGCCGTAGAGAATGTTATCTCGCATAGTTCCCGTAAACAGGAATGGCTCTTGCAGAATAAAGCCGATTTTGGCTGTTCTGGTGTTTGCATCTAATGAACGGATATCAACTCCGTTGAGTATTATTTGTCCTGCAGTAGGATCGTACAGTCGTGCCATAAGCGAGGCGGTTGTTGTTTTACCTCCACCTGTAGGTCCTACAAATGCATAGGTTTTTCCACGTTCCAGATCGAAACAGACATCTTTCAGAATGTCATTTCCCGGAGTGTAATAAAATGAAACATGACGAAATGATAATAAGCAACCTGTTTCTTCTTTTATAGTAGTTTCCTGCACTGTCAGGTTGTTTTCCAACACCAGAATCTGAGAGATTCGATCCCAACCTGCCAAAGCCACCTGAAAGTTAGCCCATAAAGCGGCAATTTGTCGGAGTGGATTGTAGAACTGATTAATATAAGCTAGAAAGCTAATCAATAAACCGACAGAGAACTGTCCGGCAGCAATGAGGTAAATACCAAAAGCCAACACCACCATTTGACCGATATTGGAAGAAAAACCGTATACAGGTGTAAATATGTTGTTTGCAATTCCTGCTTTCACAGAGGTTTGGTAGTTTTCTGTATTCACTTCGTCAAAACGTTTCCGGAAGTAATCGCGGCGATTAAAGGCTACAATTACTTTAAAATTATTCAGGCTTTCCTGAATCTCGGAACTTAAACTTCCGGTACTTCTCATATTTGTAGTATTCCTGTTTTTCACCCATGGCGAAATGGTGCGGGTAAAAATCAATAATACCATTGCCGGAACAAGTGCAGCTAAGGCTAGTTTTATGTTGATAGAAAGTAGAAAAATACCGGCTCCCAACATGGTGAAAATGCTGCTCATAAACTGCACCAGCGATTGTGAAAAGAACTGGCTGATTTTGTCGGTGTCGTTGTTTACTCTCGAAATCAGATCACCGGCTTTGTTTTGGTTGAAAAAATCGATGGGGAGTTCCTGCAATTTACCGAAAATGGTATTTCGCAAATTGTACAGCATACGCTGACCAACCCGACCCATCAATTGCGCCTGTGTGTAGCCGCTCACCAACGCCATACAGAATACAGCAAACAGAATGACTGAGTACTTTATTACTCCATCGTAGTGTTTGGTGACAACAAAATTATCGACAGCATGTCCCATTAGGTAAGGTCCGATAAGGTTTAAACCTGAATTGATGAAGATAAAGACCATGGCTATGTAGAGGTTTTTACGCTCAACACCTATGAGCGACATCAACCGTTTCAAGGTGGTTGCCGTGCTTACTTTTTCGGTGGATTGGAATCCTTTTTTTATATTGAGATTATAGTTCATATCTTTTCAATTATCAATTGTCAAGTGGTTTGTACTTCGTTGTGAATTAAAAATCTGAACATATTCAGGACTTGAATTCATAAGCTCTTCATGTGTTCCGCTAGCTAATATTTCGCCTTCTTCCAGCAAAATAATTTGTCCGTAATTCATAACCGATGCAATCTTTTGTGTTACCGAAAGCAACGTAATCCCCGGATAATTTCGTGCCACGTTGTCCAGTATTTTTTCTTCGGTTTGTGTATCCACCCGCGCTGTGAAATCGTCGAGCAATAGTATTTTCGGGTTTAGTGCTAATGCACGGGCCAACATGATGCGCTGTTTTTGCCCGCCCGAAAGGCTGGTGCCGCGTTCGCTCACAATGGTTTCCAACCCTTGCGGCAATACATCAATAAAATCGTTCAGTTCGGCTGTTTCAATGGCTTTTACCATTAATTCGTCGGTAACTTTTTCATTGAAAGCAATATTTTCGCGAAGACTCATATTGAACATAATGCTATCCTGAAACACGAAGCCTATTTGGTGCTGAAAAGTTTCTTTATCGTAATCGTTGAGGTTTACGCCATCAAACAGTATCGTGCCGCCTGCAGGTTTGATTAATCCGGTTAGTAAATACAATAATTGTGTTTTTCCCGCTGCTGTTGGTCCTATTACGGCAGTCTTGCTTCCGGGTTGTATGGAGAATGAAACGTTTTTCAAGGCAGGCTTGTCGCCATAGATAACTGAAATGTTTTGCATCTCAATATTCCCCAGCAAAGGTGTATTTACAGTTCCTGTATCGCGGGTTTCTTCGGCATCAAGCACCGCACAGATTCTGCCATACGAAACAGAAGCCTGTGCCACAAAATTACTGATAAACCCGATAACCATAATAGGAAAAATGAGTATGGTCAGATAGGAACTGAAGGCTGCAAAATCACCCAATGACATAGCACCGCTTATAACGTAGTGTCCGCCCATAGCCAGAATAATGAGTGAAGCCATATTGGCCACGAAAACTACTATGGGTATCAATGTGGCAAAAAGACGAAGAATGGATAACCCCAGGTTTCGGGCTTGGGTACTGGCATCCAAAAACTTGTTGTATTCAAGCATCTGTGAATTCAAAACACGCACGAGCGCCGCCCCTAAAATACTTTCATTGATTACTTTATTTAGCCAGTCAACGACTTCACGACTTTTCTTAAATAGAACCTGCAGTTTGCGGAAAACCACTACAAAGGCTCCAATGATAATCGGGATAATAATAAGAACTGATAACGCCAGTTCCCAGTTGATGGAAATAAGCAGAATACTTGCACCAATAATGATAAATACAGATGAGGCCAATTGAACAATAGCCATCGACACAAACATTTTGATGGAATCAATATCGGAAGTGAGGTTGGTAAGCAATTTGGATGGGTTTGATTGCTCGATGAATGCATAACTCTGACGGGATATTTTATCTGCCAGTCTGGTTCGTAAATCGCGGGCAACCCGTTCTGAAGCGTAAGTCTGAAGAATTCCCTGCAGAAAAGTAAATACAAAGATGATTAATGCAGCAATGAAAAACTCTAGGATTAATTTTTGATACGAAAACATTCCTTTCGAAAAATCATCAATACCTCCGGAAATAAGTTTAGGAATGACAAGGTTCACCGAATTGCTTAATAATGCAAAGCCGATGAGAAAGAAAATCATTAATTTATACGGCTTAAGTACTCCGAAAATGTTAGGTTTAGTGGGTTTCCCCCCGGGTATTTGTTTAGTGTGTTTGTTTGCCATTATTTGTTTTTATTGGAATTAACCACAATAGACGCAGTAGAACAAGCTGTCTTTTGTGCTGTCAATTTTTGTGAGTGCAAAGTTACTCATTGCTAACCTTAAGTAATTATTGAGAAGCTATAAATAACATCATTGCTTGTGAATTTTTGTAAATAAAACAGGTTGCCTACAGCAACCTGTTTTATTACAATGATTTTTATATCACTAAGCATTCAACAATTTTGCAATGTCGAACTTTTTCATTTGCATAAAAGCAGCGGTTACTTTGCCTGCTTTTACGGGGTCGGTCATAAGTTCAGGCAGAATGGCAGGTATAATTTGCCACGAAATACCGAACTTATCTTTCAGCCATCCGCATTGTCCTTCTTCACCACCTTCGGTGAGTTTTTCCCAGTAATGATCTATTTCCTCCTGCGACTCGCAAAAGACCTGAAACGAAATAGCCTCGGTGAATTTAAAATCCGGGGTGCCATTTAAAGCGGTAAATAATTGTCCTTTGATTCGGAAAGCTACTGTAAGCACAGTGCCTTCCGGCTGTCCGTGAAATTCAAATCCTTCTTTGCCATAATAACTGATAGCTTGAATACCTGAGTCTTTGAAAATAGATATATACAAGCGCGCTGCTTCTTCAGCCTGATTATTAAACCAAAGGCAGGGTGCGATTTGAGTTGTCATAATGTTTTGGTTTATTTGTTTGCTTCAGTATATTTTTTAAAATTATCCAAAATAGCTTGCCACCCACTACGTTGCACTTTAATAGGATTTTCAGTTTCAGTATCGAATGTTTCTGTAACTATTGTGATGTCGGCCACGCTGCTGATTTCAATTATAACTTTCCGGTCATCGGCCAAAGAATATTCAATCAATTCATTGCTTATGATTTGCTCATAGACACCTTCAAAATCAAAACCAAAACTTCCATCCTTGGCTTCCATTCTGAAGTTGAATTTTCCCCCGACTTGCAAATCATTTGTCGCTTTTGGGGTGTGCCAGTCGTCGGATGCATGATACCAGTTGACAATGTGTTCCGGCGCAGTGAAGTATTTCCAAACAAGTTCTTTCGGAGCCTTTACACTTGTCTGAACAGTAATAGCTGTGTATTTACCTGAGTTCATAGTTTCCGCTTATTTACCCATGCAATTAAACATCCACTTAATTCCAAATTTGTCGGTAAGGCTACCATAATAAGCTCCCCAGAACATATCCTGTAGTTCCATTTCTACTTTACCGCCTGCCGACAAGGCTTCAAAAAGTTGTTGGGTTTCAATACGGGTATCTGTTTCTAACATAATGTAAACGTTGTTTCCCTGATTTATCTTGAATCCCATCGATTCGGGAGCGTCAGTTCCCATTAAAATATGCCCGCCTGTAATGGGCAATTCTATGTGCATAATCAGGTTTTTGTCTTCTTCTGCGAGTTGTGGAGCACCTTCGGGTGGTGGAAAATCACCAAACCGCGCCACACCGCCTCCACTGAATTCGCCTCCAAAAACCGATTTGTAATAATTGAAAGCTTCCTCCGTACTGCGGGGAAAGTTTAGATATGTGCTTGTACGTGCCATAATAATTAGTTTTAAATAATTATTATAACAATGACTTGCGGATTTTGTTTGAAGCGGGATAAGTATGCCTGAATTGCAGGAAGTTGGAATGAGTTATCAATAAATATGAACTATTCGTAGTCGCATATCAATTTGAATGATGTTAGAAAGCTGGTGCTAACACTAAATTGATTGCCGGCTAAATTCTCCAGCATGTCAAGGTCTATATCATACCAAACGTTGTTGACCAGACAATACGTATTGCCTTTGGCATCTATGGCCATTACACTTAAGATATACAGGTTGTTGAGGCCTGAGGTGCCGGCAGCTTTGGATAACAGGGCTTTTTCGAGCACAAATTTGTCGGTGAGGGTTATTTCTAGGGGTGCATATGTGGGCGGCATGTAATTGCTAACTATGTTTTTGAAAACAGGGGAGGTGTACAGTACCGGACAATTTGGATATATGCCTTTCGGTTTCATGGTATTGTCAGTGAATAGCTGAATCTGAAAATAAATATCAACTTTGTTGGTAATTGGCCAGTTCTGACTAACAATTGTTGTATCCCACTGAACTTTATCAATGATAATTTTCTTCAGAATCCGATCCAGCACAATCACTGTTTTAGTGGTTTCGGCTGTTTGTCCATCAAATTTTCTGACCTTCAATTTTAATGTATATGTTCCGGATTTAGGGTAGGACAGGACTATTTGTTTAGCCTTTAAGGTTCGTCCATCACCAAGAGTCCAGAAAGCAGAATCTGCATTTATTGAAGTGTTGAACAGGGTGCAGGTATCTGTTGTAGCCATTTTCAGGGTAGTACTAATATCGCCGCGAAAAGAAAAGGATGCTACAGGTTTTATGTCCTTATCTTTATTGCTGTTATAATTATCGGAGCAACCGTAGACTGCAAGTAATGTAATGATTATGATGAGATGAATGGCTTTCATGCGTTCATTTTTATTTTTCAGATAATTATCGCATTGCTTGTCCCGATTTATCGGGAGAACTCGCAATGAACATGCTCTTTGCTTTAAACACATGTATTAATGCTCGTTTCAGAGGCTATTGGTTTACACAAAACAGGGGTACAGATAATATTTGTTATTTCTTCTTACAGATATTCTATTGCAAATATAGTTTATATCTTGTAATATAAAAGATTAAAGAAGATTTTTTTTATTCTGAGGGTATGTTTCGATAACGAGGGAAGCAAATCGGAAACGATTCTGTAAACTGCGGAGGTGATTTTCATAAATCCCCTAGGGAATTTGAAGTTATAACTGTATTGTGAAAATATCTCTTTTATTATAGATTTCAATTATCCTTTATTCATAACTACAGACATGTATGGAGGCTTCTATTACACCAACAGTTTCCTCCACGCATTACAGAGAGCGTCAAAGCCGATACCTGCGTTGGCAGGGCTTGAGCTGGGTAATGACACATATTTAATTTCCTGTTTCCGGTCGAAATACTTATTAAACAGGGATTCTGATTTTGCTCCGTTGAATCCTATCACTTTTATATTCCCATGTGTTGCCATAAAAGTTTCCAGATCATTAGGTTCTTCGTTTTCTATGGCACTGTCCAGACTACCCTTGCGGCTGGCTTTGTGCACTACGTCCCAAACGCCGATTCCGGTTTTAGTCAAAAGCTCTTTTTTGTCGGAATAGGAGAGTGGCAATTCGTTGTTCGTTATGGTTGCAATGATTTTCCAGAAACGGTTTCGGGGATTTCCGTAATACTCCGCCAATGCCAGCGACTTGTCACTGGGCATGGTTCCCAAAATAAGAATGCTTGTTTGTGTATCCCAAATGGGTTCAAAAGATTGTTTTATATTCATCAGAATATCAAGATCAATTAAGAAGAGCAAATGTAGGAAATTTATTCCGACCGGTTGAGACAGTTGATAAGGAATATAATCAATACGTCCCTTCCGGATATATCTATCTTATTCTTTGCAGAATGTTTTCCCTGCCTGTCCGCACTTTTTGTGTAAACAAGCAAAGGTTATATATCTTCGAGGGCAAAAGTGTTGATAACGCCTTCTCAGCATTCAGGAAGTTTTAGTTTTTTCTTTTATAAACATTATACAATGTGCCACAACCAATAGAAGCATCAGTCAATGTTACTGAATCTTTAGGCGTAAAGGAAATATACCAATATTGCAATCCGTTAGTATCATTTTTGTCAGGGATGAAATTTACTTCAAATGTAGAGTTATCTTGCTTCATTATCTGAATCTTTCCTGATTCAATCAGTTTATTATCTTTTATTTTTCCATAAATTCCAAACTTTTTAATCACCAGATAATCATAATTTGGATTCAGCTTACCCGGACCTGAAGCAATGCCTGCATAATCGTATATATTCAGGAATTGCCACGATCCATACAGCGTCAAATTTGCCACGGATAGAATTTCGTTATTGTAATAACGGTTGGTAGGAATAGAATTGAGCAGTGAAGCAGGAACACTTTCATATTCATTGCCGCAAGAGGAGAGTAATAATACTAAAACAATAAGGTTAATGATTCTTTTCATAATGCATTCATTTCTCATAGAGATGCATATTTAGTTTAAATCGTTGCATCTGTTTCATCAAATGCTTACGAGAATCGTTTCTATCCTTCATTTTTCAGGTGTTAATCCCTATTTGAAAGATGGAACTTATGATATTGAATTTCTGAATGATCAACCTTCTGTTTATGAATCGGAATATATCCATCATGTACGTTTTGAAAAACCGATTGCTATGAAAGTGAATGGACACAAGAATAAAGGCGTTCTTTTGAAGCCGTAAATGGATTTAATCTGTTTTTCATAGAATGGAAATGAAAAAATCAAAAGAGATAATTTTGCATTACATTTATTGGATTAATATGTCTATTTTTATGCCCGCGAAACATATCGTTCTGTCTTAATTAAGAATATCTTTCCTAAAAACAAAAAATTACAAACTACATATTTTTGCTGCATATATTTTAAATTAAATCACAAATATCAGATGAAAAAATTAAGTATCAGAATAATTATTTCAGGTATGCTGATTACCTTGTTAGGTTCACCCAGTCTCAGTGCAAAAACACAGCGGGCACTCTCGAAAAATGATTCATTAATTACCGTTTACGACCGATTATTAAGAAAGGGAGTTTTAGATGTTTGGTATCCCCGAATGATAGATTCGGTTGACGGTGGATACTTTAGTAATGCCACATTTGATTGGAAAATTCCCGAACATCAGCCAAAGATGGTGGTCACACAAAGCCGTCTGATATGGACCAGTTCGCAAGCAGCTCTGTTTTATAATGATTCCACCTATACTAAATATGCGCGTCATGGATTCAAATTCCTCACCAGGCATATGTGGGATAATAATTATGGTGGTTTCTTTAATATCCGTTCAAAGGATGGCAATTATACCGACGAAATGTACGGTAATACGAAAACAGCCTATGGTAATGCGTTTGCTATTTATGGGTTGACCTCGTATTATAAACTTACTAACGATACGGTTGCATTAAATTTTGCCAAAAAGACTTTTTTCTGGCTTGATAAACATAGTCATGATAATACGTACGGAGGTTACGTTGATGAAATGGCGGAGAATGGAATTTGGTTGTCGAAAATTAAGACCGATTCAAAGGAGCCCGGTGCAAGCAATGAATCATTGAAAGATTTTAATTCAACTATTCATTTAATGGAAGCATTTACAGAATTGTATAAGGTTTGGCCTGACCCATTGGTAAAAACACGTTTGCAAGAAATGCTGACTATTATACGGGATACATTTGTTAACAAGAAAGGATATTTGAATTTGTATTTTACTGACGACTGGAAGTTGGTTTCAAATAGTGACTCAAGCCAGGAGGTAATTCGAAGCCGCAGTTTGATAAACCACGTTTCATTCGGGCACGATGTTGAAACAGCTTATCTGCTTCTCGAAGCTTCATACGCTCTTGATTTTAAAAATGATACTACTACTTTGAAAATAGCTAAGAAGCTTGTTGACCATGCTCTAGCCAATGGGTTTGATCAAGTTTCAGGTGGATTTTATGATGAAGGATACTATTTACCCGGGAGTAATGGTATAACTATTTCTAGCAAAAATGCACAATGGTGGGTGCAGGCAGAAGGATTGAATGCACTTTTATTGATGTCGAAAATTTTTCCAAAAGAGAAAAGATACTACCAGTCCTACTTAAAGATTTGGAGCTATATAGATAATTACCTTATTGATAAGAAACATGGCGATTGGTATATCAACGGCCTTAATTATAATCCGGCAGTAATTAATGCTCCTAAAGCCTCTGTGTGGAAATGTAATTACCATAATGGGCGGGCGTTGATGAATTGCATCAGGATGCTAAAGAACGAAAATGAGGTTGTTAAACGTTTTTCAAAAATCAAGCTCTAGGCTATATCTATTTATAATATAGAAGTATAATTTTGCCAATACTTATATAATCAGTATAAATTGAATCTTATTGAATACTATCTGATAGATTAGTAAGAGAGAACTATCATGGAAATTTTATTGGAAGAATACACGCCTCACTTCATATTCGGAGTGCGACTTTAAGTCTCTCCCCGAATAAACAATAAAAACGGATTCGCCTCAAACTGAGGTGAGTCCGTTTTTTAGCTGAGGAGAGCGGAGTTTCAACTCCGTTTTGAAATAATGCAAACGTAATTGAGAATTTCGTTCTTGCTTTAATAAATTGTTAGCAGCAGTTTGAGCAAAACGAATCTTCTCCAACAATTACTCACCAGAAGATGATCCATTTCCAACAGAAGATGATCCATTTCCAACAGAAGATAAGTCACTTCCAACAGAAGATAAGTCACTTCCAACAGAAAGTAAGTCACTTCCAACAGAAAGTAAGTCACTTCCAACCGGAAGTAAGCCACTTCCAACCGGAAGTAAGCTACTTCCAACAGAAAGTAAGTCACTTCCAACAGAAA
>Ga0302288_1000390_pt1 | contig 36393 bp, 31 predicted proteins | sample III_Fen_N1_1_FD_194549 | JGI IMG/M metagenome (GOLD analysis project Ga0302288, IMG submission 194549) | Peat permafrost microbial communities from Stordalen Mire near Abisko, Sweden - III_Fen_N1_1 | ecosystem: Environmental > Terrestrial > Soil > Wetlands > Permafrost | place: Sweden: Abisko...
ACTTGCTTTTAGGTCCAATAAGGGCTATGTAGTTCTGCACCTGGTCAAATTTTCCGTAATGGGCCATCATACCACCAAAAGCTTCCTTTTCCTCAGTAATTAACTGGATATGAAGTCCTGCCTCCTCATTGCAATCATTAATTTCCTGGTTTAGTTCCTCAACCAGTTCATTTGGTATTTTTTTGTCCAGAAATTGCCTTACAGAATGCCTTGCTTCCATTGCTTTAAAAATATCCATTTTATTCAACCTGTCTTTCTCTGTGTGTTTTTTATTCGGTATAACATTATTGATAACGGTTTAAATTCTTAAACAATTATACCATTAATATCTGTAAAATGTTAATAGAATAGGCAAAACAATCCTTATAAATTAACATCTTTATAATTTAAAATTTTAATAACAGTAATGATAACTATTATAATATTTCAATTGACGTTTACAGTATCTGGTGCTATGATTTTTATAATATACTATATGTGGTTATCGGGAGGAAAATATGGAAATTAATATAATAAAAAGGAATGGGGATTTAGTTTCCTTTCAGGAAGATAAAGTTATACTCGCTCTTACGAAAGCTTATGAGAGTGTAAATAAAAAGCCTGCAACAGACACTATCGCAGAGATTGCCTTTTCTATTAAAAAAACTGTTGCTAACAGTTGTACCAGTGGCAAGATTATCAGTGTTGAAGATATTCAGGATCAGGTGGAAGCCGCATTGATGGTAAACAGTGAGCCCGCAGTGGCTAAAAGTTATATTTTATACCGTGATAAACATATGCAGATGCGAAATACCATAGAGCTTTTTAGGACTCTTGGCTATGGAAATGATTTTCTGGAAGCTTTGTCCGGTATTCAGCAGGATTATCCCTCAGACTATGACCTTATTCTTCTATATCATAAAGTAAAATCTTTTATTACACCGGAAATGGATGCTTTTAAAAAAACTGATGCTCTTATTCGTTCTTCTTTAGAGCTGACCAGCAGTGAATTACCTCATTGGGAGTTCATTTCTGCACGTTTTCTAGGCATAAAAGTCCGTCAGGAAATTCATCGTCAGGATGAACAAAATAATATCCTTTATTTTTCAGACAAAGTAAAAACCTACGTAAAAATGGGGCTTTATGGTGAATATCTTCTTGAAAATTACAGTAGCGATGAACTTGATGAAGCCGCAAAATTTATGGATTATTCCAGGGACAGTCTCTTAAATTACAGCAGTTTGAATCTGCTTTATAAACGCTATCTTTTGCGTGATTTTGACAATGTTGTAGTTGAAACTCCTCAGGAAATGTTTTTAGGTATTGCCCTTCATTTAGCAATTCCTGAAACCAATAACCGTCTGAATTTTATTAAAAATCTATATGATATTTTAAGTCAGTTGAAGGTAACTATGGCTACCCCTACTTTATCCAATGCCAGGAAACCACATCATCAGTTGTCTTCCTGTTTTATTGATACTGTGGATGATTCGCTAAGTGGAATCTACAAATCCATTGATAATTTTGCAAAAGTTTCCAAAGCCGGAGGTGGAATGGGTTTGTATTTTGGCAAAGTCAGAGCCAGCGGCTCTGATATCCGGGGTTTCAAAGGAGTCGCCGGCGGTGTCATCCGCTGGATAAAATTAGCAAATGATACTGCTGTCGCAGTGGATCAACTAGGAGTACGGCAAGGCTCTGTAGCAGTATATCTTGATGCCTGGCACAAGGATTTACCTGAATTTCTTCAGCTTAAAACCAATAATGGTGATGATCGGAGCAAGGCCCATGATGTGTTTCCGGGTATCTGTTATCCTGATTTGTTCTGGAAAATGGTAAAGGCTGATATTAACAGTGTCTGGTATATGATGTGCCCTCATGAGATTTTAACGGTCAAAGGATATAGTCTGGAAGATTATTACGGAGTTGAATGGGAAAAAAGATATTTCGATTGTGTCAATGACCCTCAGATATCTAAACGTGAGATTGTTTTGAAGGATTTGGTGAGACTGATTATAAAATCCATGGTAGAAACCGGAACTCCCTTCACCTTCAACCGTGATATCATAAATGAAATGAATCCCAACAAACATTGTGGCATGATTTATTCCTCTAACCTCTGTACTGAAATACTTCAGAATATGAGTCCCATTAAACAGTTGGAACCCGAAATTATTCAGGTAGATGGTGAAACAGTTATTGTGGAAAAAAATATACCGGGGGATTTTGTTGTCTGTAACCTGGCCTCTCTGGTTTTAGGTCATATTGACGTTGAGAATGATGAAGAACTAAGACACATCATCCGTACAACAGTCAGGGCTCTGGATAATGTAATTGATTTAAATGCTTATCCCCTGACCTACGCAAAACACACAAATAAACGATATCGTTCACTTGGTCTTGGGATTAGTGGCTATCAACATTTTTTAGTGCAAAAGGGCATTCGCTGGGAATCGGAAGAACATCTGGAACTGGCAGAACAGCTTTTTGAAAAAATCAATTATTATGCTATTGAAGCAAGTATGTTACTGGCAGAAGAAAAAGGACATTATGAACTTTTTAAAGGATCTGAATGGGATAATGGACTCTATTTTAAGAGACATGGTTATGACTCTGAGAACTGGTTGCAACTTGCAAAGCAGGTAAAATCCAATGGACTTCGTAACGCCTACCTTCTGGCAATTGCACCTACAGGTTCAACCTCTATCATCGCCTGTACAACAGCAGGAATAGATCCGATTTTACATAAATACTTTCTGGAAGAAAAAAAAGGAGACCTTCTTCCCCGTGTAGCACCTGATTTGGATGCAAAAACTTTCTGGTTATATAAAAGTGCACATTTAATTGACCAGTCCTGGTCTGTAAGGGCTGCTGCCATCAGACAAAAGCATATTGATCAGGGCCAGTCTTTTAATCTTTATATAACTACAGAGCATTCCATGCGTCAGATTCTTGATTTATACCTTTTGGCCTGGGAATCAGGAATAAAAACCATATATTATGTCCGCTCAAAGTCTTTAGAGGTTGATGTCTGTGAATCCTGTTCAAGCTAATGTTAGAATTTAAATAAATAATAATTTTCGAAGAATATACTTATGTGGATGAACGACTTTCCACATGGAAAAATTTTTCTACCGAAAAAACGGAGGATTTTATGGATCATTTGAATAAAAAACATCTTTTTAATGCTAACGGTGATATTGAAGTAGCAAAACGTAAAATTATTGGTGGCAATACCACAAATCTGAATGACTTCAATAATATGAAATATACCTGGGTATCAAACTGGTACCGGCAGGCTATGAATAACTTCTGGATTCCGGAAGAAATTAATCTTAGTCAGGATATCAAAGACTATAGACTTTTAGAAGATAATCTGAAAACAGCTTTTGACAAAACACTGTCTTTTCTGGTTTTTTTAGATAGTATCCAGACTGCAAATCTTCCAAATATCGCTGATTATGTAACCGCCAATGAAATTAATCTATGTCTGACCATACAGGCTTTTCAGGAAGCTGTCCATTCTCAGAGCTATGGTTATATGCTGGATTCTATCTGTTCTCCTGAAGAAAGAATGGACATTCTGTACCAGTGGAAAAATGATGAAAGACTCCTAAAGCGTAATGAATTCATTGGAAATTTATATAATAGTTTTTATAATGAGCCCAGCCGAAGAAATTTTATGAAAACGGTTGTTGCAAATTATATTCTGGAGGGTATTTATTTTTACTCGGGTTTCATGTTTTTTTATAATCTGGGACGAAATGGCCTGCTAATGGGCACAGTTCAGGAAATCCGGTACATAAACCGTGACGAAAATACACATTTATGGCTTTTTAGAAATATAATCAGAGAGCTGAAAAGGGAAGAACCCGAACTATTTAGTGCTGAAATGACTATGGAATATGAATCCATGATAAAGACAGGCGTAGAACATGAGATTGAATGGGCCGAGTATATTATCGGAGAAAAAATAAGTGGTCTGACCATGGAAAATGTCAGAAGTTATATACAATATCTGGGAAACGAACGCTCTACCAGTATTGGTCTGTCTGTTCTTTATCCAGGGTTTGAAGAAGAACCTGCCAATATGAAATGGGTCAATGATTATTCTGACCCCAATCTAATAAAGACAGATTTTTTTGAAGCAAAATCCACTGCCTATAGCAAAGCCGGCGCTATGGTAGATGACCTTTAGTGTTGCTTTGCCAAGGCTATGGATATTGTTTTATCCCCATACTTCTTTTGCAATTTCCCGGACTAATCTTAATTTTGCCCACTGTTCTTCCTCTGTAAGTTTATTTCCTTCTTCCGTTGAGGCAAAACCACATTGAGGACTAAGGTAAAGCCTCTCCAAAGGAACATATTCTGAAGCTTCGTGAATACGTTTTATAATGTATTCTTTATCTTCCAGAACCGGAGATTTGGTGGTTATAAGTCCTAATACTATTTTTTTATCTTTTCCCAGATATTGCAAAGGTTCAAAATCGCCTGAACGCTCGTCATCAAATTCCAGGTAAAAAGCATTTACATTCTCTTTTGAAAAAAGTTCTTTTGCCACAGGAGCATAACCTCCCTGGCACGCCCAGGTGGAATGAAAATTACCACGGCAGATGTGAGTGTTAATAACCAGATCTGCCGGTTTGTCTTCTATGGCAAGATTATTTATACGAATCAGTTTTTCGACTATTATCTGCAGGCCTTCCTCATCGGTTCCAAGTATAAAGCAGGCATTGGGATCAACACATACTCCCCAGGTACAGTCATCAAATTGAATGTTTCTACAGCCAGCTTCATATAAATCGTTAATTACCTTTTTGTATCCAGCGGCAATATCCAAAATCAAATCATCTTCATTTGTATAGATTTCTTTTGTTCTGCTTATGTTATCCGATGTAATCATCTGGAATAAAAACTGTGCGGGTGCCGGTACTGTCTGGCGAGCTACTGTATTTTCATCTTCAAATCTTTTAACAAATTTAAAATGTTCTACAAATGGATGATTCCCAACAGATACCTTTCCTATGATAAATGTATCATCAATCAGTGCCGGTTCTCCATGAAATGGGATACCGTTTTTCGTCTTTTCATGACCAACTCCAGAAAAAGCCCACATAAAATCAAGATGCCATGAACTTCTCCTGAATTCTCCATCGGTTATTACCGCAAGTCCTGCCTCTTTTTGTTTGTTTATCAAATCCGTAATTGCCCTGTTTTCCACTATTGTAAGTTCTTCTTTCGTTATTCTTGCATCCACACATTCACTTCGTGCCTTCTTTAAATATTCCGGTCGAAGAAAACTGCCTACAATATCAAATCTAAAAGGTGCGTTTATGCCTATCCTTTCGTTATTTATAATTATAATTTCATTATTTTTACCCATACTTTTTTCTCCTTTTTTACTGTTTTTAGTATTGCCTTGCAAAATAATATCTACTCTTAAGAATGAATTCATTATAGATTATATTTTTATATATTAATAATACGAAAAAACAGGAGTCCGATATAGTTAAAATCTATATCAAGCTCCTGTTTTACCAAGCCCGGTAAGTGACTTGTCGGTTATCACTCATATTATTTATTTTCAGAACAATTTTTACAATTTCCCAAGCATCCAGAATTCGTCCAAAGTTTTTCTGCAACCAGATCCCAATTTTTAGCGGCGTCCCTGCATTTATCAGAAAATTCCTCTGCTGTTTCCAGATTTTGATAATCCGTGCTTTTTGCACCACTTTTATTGACCAGTTCTGTTAGTCTTCCCGGATTATCCAGTACGGGGCAGGGCTTTAACATGTTTTCATTAAACGGCTGGTTATCATGATAGCCCATAAATAAAGGTGACTGATATGCTTCCAGTAAGGTTTTCTCACGAATATTTGAATCCGAATAATGCATAAAAGCACAAGGTTCAATATCTCCGTTTGCATTAATATGACAGTAGCTTCTGCCACCTGCAATACATCCTCCCACATATTCCCCATCATTCCAGAAATCTACGGTAAAAAGTGATTTTGTATTTCTAAATTCACGGATTTTGTGATACATCATCTCACGCTGTTCTGCCGTTGCCATAAGTTCTGTTACCGCACCCTTTCCAACAGGCATATAGGTAAAGAACCATGCAAACTTTGCTCCCAGTTCAATCATGTCATCAAAATATTCTTCGCTGCCAATAACTTCTGCATTGTCTCTAGTGTAACAGCAGGAAATTCCAAAAGGTAATTTTTTATTCTTTAAAATAGTCATGGCATTCATAATTTTCTGATAAGTGCCCTGTCCTCTTCTACCATCCGTTGCTTCTTCAAAGCCTTCAATACTGATTGCCGGAATAAAGTTTTTAACCCGCAGCATTTCATCTGCAAATGCTTCATCAATTAATGTTCCATTGGTAAAGGTTGAGAATATACAGTCAGGATATTCCTCACATAATCTGATGATATCCCCCTTACGAACTAGTGGTTCCCCTCCGGTAAAGAGGTATACATATGTTCCAAGGCTGGTGCCCTCTTTTACCACTTTACTAATTTCCTCGTAAGTAAGGTTCATCTGGTTCCCATACTCAGCGGCCCAACAACCGGTACATTTTAAATTACAGGCACTGGTGGGGTCCATAAGTATGGCCCATGGAATGTTACAGTTATACTTTTCTTTCAATAATTTCTGTTTCTGATATCCCAGTAAAGATGCGTTAATGATTAAATTTTCAAACAATCTGTTGCGAACGCCGGGATCAATATCTTTCCAAAGACTTATGACTAATTTATACCAGTTGCTGTCTTTATTTTCCACTACCTGCCTTATAGCCTTTCGTTGGGTAGCTAGTGTGTTTTTTACATCAAATTTTTCAAACCAGTCTAAAAGTTTCGGTAAATTTGTTTCTGGATCCTTATCCATGAATTCAAGTGCTTTCTTAATCGCAAATACTTCAACAGTCTCTTTTAATGCCATTTCTTTGTCCTCAGCTTTCATTTTAAGTAATATGTTACAATCAGATTCTATCTGTCAAATATTCCACAGTGTTAATCCATTGTAAAAGTTTTGTTAAAATGCTGATTCCTATTTTTTTTTGCAAATTGTATAAAATCTAAAATAATGTTATGATTATTATAGTAAATTTTAACAGTAAAAGGGGATAGAAATGTATGAATGAAAAGCAATATTTAAGAACAAACAAGGTTTTATTTACTGCATTAACGATTACAACATTTTTTATATTTATGGGGGTAATGTCACAGCTTCAATTTGCAAACATATCTCCCCTGCGCAGTATTATACCAATGATTACTACTCTTATAGTATATGCGGGTGATGTGATTTTATTCTTAACCAAAAAGACAACAAAACTTTTAATGCTTTATGCTGCAATTTCTTATTCCATAGTATATGCAATTATACTACTTTCAAGTGTAAGCAATACTACTTATCCTTACATGATACCAATTCTTGTAATTTTTATTTTTTATCTGGACAAAAAAATAGTAACCTATTGTAGCGCATTTTTTATAGCCATCAACCTTATTAAGATTGTGATTACCATAAGTAGTGCAGCTTCTATTATGGATGTTTTGGAATTTGTAATGATTGAAGCGATCATTAGTATCCTGTTTGGTACTGTATCTATTTTAGGAGTATATCTGATTTCACAGATGTTCAAAGAATATTCTGAAAAAGTCGAATTATCCGCAAACAAATCGAAAGATATGGCTATTGAAGTAGTTAGCTCTGCTAAAAAAGTCTTATATGATGTAACCGAGATTAAGGAATCCTTAGGAAATATTGCACGCACTACTGATACCATTTGTAATTCCATGAAAGAAATTTCCTCTGGGTCTGCATCTAGTACCGCAACAATTGAACAACAAACTGTTATGACCAGTTCTATTAAGGACGTAATTGACGATACTTATGAAAAAACCGAAAAAATTGTTGAAATTACTGCAGAATCCAGTAAAATAATTGCAGATGGAGTTTCCGCGATGTATCAGTTAACAAACCATGCTGAAACAGCTATTTTTGCAGGTGAAAATATGAAAGTTGCTTCTTTAGAAATGAGAAGTAAATCTGAAGAAGTTAGATCTATTACCAGTATCATACTTGGAATTTCATCTCAAACAAATCTGCTTGCTTTAAACGCTTCCATCGAAGCAGCCAGGGCCGGTGAAGCTGGAAAAGGGTTTGCTGTCGTTGCAGATGAGATTCGTACGTTATCCGAACAAACTAAACAGGCAACCAATAAAATATCGAAAATTTTGGATGAGTTATCTATCAACACTAATTCTGTTTCAGAAAAAGTAGATGAAACAGTTCAAATATCTCAAAAACAAAAAGATTTAATTGAGCAAACGAGAGATAAATTCATAGACATCCGCAACAAAATGGACTTTTTAGAAAATAATATTAAAGAAGTAAGTTTAAAAATGACTAATATTATTGAATCTAATAATAAGATTGTAAATGGTGCATTTACATTATCAGCTGTAAGCGAAGAAATTTCAGCAAGTACAAGCGAAGTATATGGCATCAGTGAAGAAAATGTAAAAGCTGTTAACGGATTTGTAGCAGTAATAGATGAGATTGCAGATACCGTAGCAAAACTGGCTTCTTACACGGTGGACTAATCCAATATTAGCTTGGATTCATGCAAAAAAGCTCCATTTCTGATATGCCCCTTGTAAAGTAGACAGGGATCATATCCTTCTGGGGCTTTTTTTGTACTATTGTACATCCTAAAAAATCCTTGGTTTGCGTTTTTAAGCAAAATTTTTCTAAGATGATTGACATCTGGTTTTCTGGTGACTACCAATACATTTAAAATATATTCTCAATATCTGCTATTCCATTTTAAATAGGTTCTGGTTTTGAAAACAAATATCCCTGTATTACTTTTAACGAAGTTCCTTTTAACATTTCCAACTGTTCCTTGCTTTCTACTCCTTCAGCTACAATAACATAACCAAAAACATCTGCAATATGGCAAAATGTTTCAACTAATTCAAAGGTTGTATGATCCGACAGGATTCGATCAATAAAACTTTTATCTATCTTTAATTCATCAAAATTAATTCCTGTCAGATAATTTAGTGATGAATAACCGGTTCCGAAATCATCAATTGATATTTTAACCCCTAAACTGTGGAGTTTATCAGTGATATTACGAATAGCCTCCATATCTGAAATAAAGATATCTTCTGTTATCTCCAATATCAGCTTATTATGCGGAATCTTATATGTGTTCATTACATCACAAACTCTGTTATAGAAGTTGTTATCTAAAAATGAGGATGCGGTTATATTTATTGACACTGTAATTTCGTTATTGAATTTTTGCACTAATTTTTCATAATCTTCCAGCACTCGGTATAACATATAAATATTAAATCTGTTAGTCAGATTCAACTGATGAACTGCTGGCATAAATACACTAGGAGGAACCATTCCTAATTTTTCAGATTTCCACCTTGCCAGAGCTTCCACACCTACTATGTCTCCTGTGGTATAATCAACTTTATTTTGATAATAGGGTATTATTTCCTCATCTTCAAAAGCTTTTTTAAATGTTGCTGCAAGATTCAAATCTGCCTCTAGTTCAGTTTTCATGGTATTTTTATATATCTTTATATCAGCTAATCCACTATCTTTAATGATTTTCATTACAAGTGTTGCATTCTCATACAACTCATCAAATGATGAGGCATGTTCTGGATAATGAACCCCTGCCAGTCTAAAATCAACCATCTGACCATATCCTAGTTTTGTAACAAATTCCATAACATCATATTTTAACTCTTTAAGTAATAATATGCTATCATCGCATGTTTCTGATTCGAGCCACAATGCAAATTCATTACTACCGGTTCTGGCACCGTAAAAAGATTCTTGGTGGTCCTTTATATATATGCTTATATCTTTAATTAACTGATTCCCTTTATCATATCCCAAAATTGCGTTTACAACATTCAGGCCCACTACGTTAACTAATACAATACAGCCCTTGCTATTTGTCTGATTTAGTTGATTATGAAAAATGTTTTTCATCCCATGGAAATTTGGAAGACCAGTCATATCATCATGATATGCAAGATAACTAATCTGTTCATTTTTTTCTTTAATATTCTCTTCTGCGACCTCAAGGAATCCTATCATCTGATTATATCCGCTAATCAATGCTTCTGTCTCATCACCTGATTTTACCATAGTTACAATATGATAATCTCCTCTGGAAACCAGTTCCATTCCATGTATTACCTTAATAATAGGATTGGTTATATGATTAATATAATGATTAAACATAAAAATTATGATAACTGACACGGTCAAAATTAAAACCAAAAGTATCAAAAAAATCTGATTGGCATCACTATTAAAGTCTGATTTATATGCAGTTGCCACCACAATCCAATCCCATTCACTAAAATAGCAGGAATAAGAAAGTTTTGTATCCACCTTATTCGAAAAGGGTAAAGTCCAATTATAAGTCATAAATCCGCCGCCGTTAATGGCTTGATGTATTTGTTCCTGTACAATATATCTGCTGGCATCTTTATAGTCAGTGACATTCCAAACGTTTTCACCTTCTAATGTTGGATGTAAAAGTTCATTCCCCTTACTATCATAAATAATAAAATATCCATTCTTCCCCAAATTAACCATGTTGTTTAAAGTTCGTGTACCATCGGGGTTTAATGTTCCCATTAACTTTGATTTTATATAATCCTGCACCTCATTCACGCTTACATCCCCAGCCTGGGTATATTTATACTCAGAGTCTATGAGAATCATTGCTTCGTTCACACTATTTTCTAAAATTTGCTCACCCTTTTTATCCAAGGCATTTCGAGCAATAATATAACTAACAGCACCTATCATAATAGTTGCAATACTAAGTACAATGCTAAAAGTAAAGACTATTTTTTTATGAATGTTAAATTGTTTTTTATGGATAAACATCTTTCCCCCCATATTCATAGAATAGAATTTATTGCAAACAGTTCCGATTCTGTTTCATATATTGTACTTTTATTATATCAAATTGTTCATTTCTTTCATACATATTTTATATCTCACCTTATACCCTGTGAAATAAAATATTTCACTTCGAAAAGTTAACCTAGCTGTCAACTCCAATGTGGAAGAATTCTTATGATTTCATTTTAGAGTTTTATTTTTTATAACATTATCTAAATGAATTTTGCTTATTTTTAAAATAAATTCAAGGTTCTTACATATTCCCTGATAGGTAAGATAAACGATGGTGAAACCGATAATTCGTCAACTCCCATTTTCAAAAAATGTTTGATCAGGGAAATATCTGCTCCCAGCTCTCCACAGATACCTACTCTGATTCCAGCTTTGTGACCATTTTCTACCGTCATCTTTATCATTCTAAGTACTGCTTCATGATGGGAATCATATAAACCGCTTAGCTTCTGATTCTGTCTGTCAATTGCAAGAGTATACTGGGTAAGGTCATTGGTTCCAATACTGAAGAAATCCACTTCCTCAGCTAGAAGATCACTGATCATTACTGCTGCCGGAGTTTCTATCATAATTCCCTGTTCCACTTCACCATAGGGTATTTTCTGGCTTTCCAACTCCTCCCTGACTTCCTGCACAATCTTTTTAATCTGTTTTACTTCTTCAACTGAAATAACCATAGGATACATAATGGCCAAATTACCGTAAACACTTGCACGAAAAAGTGCCCTTAACTGTGTCTTAAATACATCCACCCTGTCCAGACAGATGCGTATTGCCCGGTATCCCATGGCAGGATTTTCTTCTTTGTCCAGATTAAAATATGGTGCCTGCTTGTCAGCTCCGATATCCAGCGTACGAATTATCACTTTTTTATCTTTCATCGTTTCTGTTACCTGTTTATATACAAGAAACTGTTCTTCTTCTGAAGGATAAGTGTCTTTTTCAAGATATAAGTATTCGCTACGGAAGAGGCCAATGCCACCTGCATCATTTTCTATTACCTGTTTAAGATCGGACACTCCACCAATATTAGCATAGAGCTGAAGCTTTGTTCCATCCAGGGTTATTGTTTCTTTCCCAATTAAAGCTTTTCGCTTCTCTTCATTTTCCTGCTGCTGCCTAAATAGAATTCTATATTTTTCCAGAGTTTCCAAATCAGGATTTACGATTAAAATTCCCTTTTCTCCATCCACAATAGCAGGCGCACCATCCAGTTCATCCATATTTTTAATAGGTGTACCAACTAATGCCGGAACATTCATCATTCTGGCCAAAATGGCGGCGTGGGAATTGACGGAACCAAAACGTGTGACAAAAGCAAGTATTTTATGTCTGTCCAGTTGCATGGTTTCACTTGGAGTTATATCCTCGCTGAGAATAATTACAGGTTTTGTTAATACCATCTGTTCCTGCGTCTGTGTCAGTATCTGCACTACCCGCTCCGATACATCCTTTATATCTGCCGCTCTTTCTTTCATATAAGGATTATCCATTTCTGAAAAAACAGACGCAAAATAATCCCCTGTTTCTACCACTGCACATTCTGCACTTTTATGTTCTACTTCTATCTTGTGATAAACCGAGTCCAGGTAATCCAAATCCTCTAACATCATGGAATGAACCTGAAAAATGGCCGCACTTTCCTCGCCCAATTCCATGAGCACTTTATCATATAAGTTCTTCACCTGTCGTTTTGCTTCTGTCAGCCCAGTCTCAAATCGTTCTTTTTCTAATTCAGTATTATTTACATAATTTTCTTCCACATGTTTTATTGTTTTTCCCGTTTTTTTATACACTTTGATTTCACCAATTGCAATGCTGTTATAAACGGATTTTCCAATATAATTTTCCATCTTTGACCTCTTTAGACATCATTTTTAAGTGCAGATATTATACTTACTATCTAAAATTATTTTTTTAAAAATTCATGAAAAAAATTTAATTGTTGCTGTTTCTTCTGATTATTTCTATCTCTATTAATGATAACATTGTTTTCATAATAAAAAACCCTCCCAGATGAAATTTTTTGATTTCTCCAAAAGGATTTTTTGATTTAGTTATTTTCTATCGTATATTTTAAGTTAAAACATTACCTGCTTTTCATTTGTCCTCTATTATATTCTGATCTGACACTTTCTTTTTCAGATATTCAATATATTCAGAGCCCCATATTTCAATTGCATTGAGTACAGGTTTAAAATCTTTCCCCAGATCACTAAGTGAGTATTCCACTTTAGGCGGAATCTGATTGTACACTTTTCTGACAAGAAGACCATTTTCCTCCATCATACGTAACTGCTTTGTTAATGTGGATTGTGTTAAATCCGGGAGTACTTTATGCAACTCATTAAACCGCATTACCCGCTCACTTAAATGTTTCATGATAAGTAGTGTCCATTTTCCTGTAAGTAATTTTTGAGCAGTAACATAAGGACATACTCCATATAATTCTTTTTCCATAAATCAACTCCTTATAGTATCTTTTTGGATACTTACATTAGCAAATAATCGTACTTGTATATTTCATCGTATAATGATTTAATAATATGGTTAAGTGACAAATAAGTCAACCATAAAAATAATCGGAGGTATTATTTCATGAATGAGATCTATGAATTTTTAAAAGAAAGTGGTATTTATTATCTTGCTACTGTTGAAGGCAACCAGCCCAGAGTACGACCATTTGGAACTGTAAATATCTTCGACAACAAGCTTTATATTCAGACTGGTAAGTCAAAAAATGTGTCAAAACAAATGAAAACAAACCCTAAAGTTGAAATAAGCAGCACCATTGGCGACAAATGGGTTCGTGTAGAAGCTACCGCTGTAGAAGATGACCGTATTGAAGCTAAAATAAGTATGCTTGATGCATACCCTTCCCTTCAGGGTATGTACAAGGCAGAGGATAATAATACCCAGGTTCTGTATTTAAAAGATGTTACTGCCACAATTTATTCGTTTTCTGCTGCCCCGGTTGTTATTAAGTTTTAAATGTTTTATCTTTTATAAAAAACATCATCTTTTATTGACAGAATAATTCCTAATAACAAGTTAACTTGATAACATGTTAACAAAAATTATACTTTACCTGTTATGAATTGCAAAAAAGCTTACAGACCTTTTTACGCCTGTAAGCTTTTACTATATAATCTATTAATTGCCATTACTAAAATCTCGTTTATCTAAACTATGATTATACCCAATCTAATAAATTATTCCCTAATCCAAATAATCAAAAATCTTCACTTAACAAATAAACTGCAAAAGTTTTATTGGTAGAAATATCATAATCTACAGATATATACTCATTATCTGCATATTTAAAATGCATATCTCCATTTTTGTCGCTTATAGGTTCTCCAAAAGCCTTTTTGAATTCCTCAATACTATCTCCTATTTTTGCACCGTTAAAATCAATATCTTCTCTTTGTGTAAATACCTGTGCTACAACAGCATAATTTACCTGATCAAACCAGATTCTGATTCCAGCATTTTTAAATTCCAATCCACCTTCATCAACATTTACCGGCTCCTCACCCAAAACACTTATCAGATCCTCTTTATTTAAACCAAGATATGCAAAAAGGTTTACAAAACTATTTGCAGTATCTACTGTTTGACCATCAGATGCTGTATCTGTGGTATCCCCAATAGTTTCTGGAAGAACGGTCTCTGTAGTATTCTGTTCAGGAACTGAATTGTCATCAACAGAATTGTCTGTGGCAGATGTGTCTGTGCCAGTTTCCTGGCTAGTAGAACTTTCAGCGCTGGTTTGTTCTGAAACACCAGTTACACTTGTGCATCCTGTTAACAATATCAATGTAAATAATGCTACCGCAGACCATTTTATGGATGCATTTTTATAAAATTTTATCATAGTTATTCTCCTCTTATTATATTTGCTGGCAAACCCAACTGTTCCTGGAACCCATCGGGATTCAGAAATCATTTTCATCATCTGAATGATAGTTAATCCATATTTTATGTATTCATCCTGATTTAACACCTTTAATACTGTAGCATCACAGGAGATCTCACAATCCTGCTTCATTTTATAAATGGAATATAAAATAATCGGATTAAACCAATATACTGTCTGAATCAGAAGTGCTGCTACGTTAACACTCAAATCTCTTCTTTTAACATGAGAAAGTTCATGAAGAAAAATATATCTAATTTCCTCTTTTGATAGTTCTTTTATAACTTTTTTAGAGATGATAATTTTAGGATGTATTATTCCATATAACATAGGAGATCTCAGTCTATCGTCTAATAGAAGTGACACTTCAAAATTTATCCTTAATTTAGTTTTGCACTCCTCCAGTATTCTAAGTGTATCCTTATCCCTGCAAAAAACATATTTCTTCATTTTTATAAACTGGGAAATATTGACCAACACAATGTATATAAGGATATCAATACCGCCTAGTAACCAAATGACTGCTGCTGTATACAAATTAATTCCGAGTTTTTCATAGAAGACGGTACTTTTTACCATTCCATAAGAGGAACTATCCTGATTTTGATTTGTAATATCAGTAAGCATCTGACCCTTGGTATCTGATGAACTGTTTTCTGTATTTTCCAATACTTGTTTTACCTGTGAAAATTGACTTACAAAATTTACCGGACTTTCCACGCTAAAAGGAATCAGTAATTTAAGAATCAGTATAAACCAGATACCATATTGAAGTCTGGCACTAAGTTTTTGTTTAAAAATAGCTTTTATAATTAATATACCAACAGCAACTAGGCTCCCTTTTAAAGATAGTAGAAAAAAATATTCAAATACTTTTGTTATAATGATGTTTCTACCTGCCTCTCTATGTTTCAATCTTTTCATTCAACAGTTTTTTTAATTCTTCAATTTCTTTCTGTGTAATTTGATCATTACTTATAAAATTCGCAACCATATTATACAAGGAACCCTGAAAAAATTTTCGTATATAAGTTCCTGTTTCTTCTTTTATACATTCTTCCCTGGTTATCAAAGGATAGAATTTATACTGCCCTGAGTTCTTGTCCACACTTAGTGCTTCCTTATTTACCAGTCGGTTAATAAGAGTATGGATTGTTTTTGGTTTCCAGTCTGACTCCTCGCTTAATGCCTGAATAATCTGAGTGGTGGTCATTGGAGACTTTTCCCACAATACCTTCATAATTATCCATTCTGCATCTGAAATTTTACAATTTGTTTCCTGCAAAGTAACGCCCCCTTCCTACACATGTAATCTACCGATAGATTACACCTGTAAGAAGGGGGCGTCAAGTTATTTTTTCTATTTCCAACTAATACTTGGGTTTTTCCTTGGCACTGTTCTCAAATATTTTACATCCGGATATCCTATCACCATGCATGATACGATATGTTTTCCATCCTCAACTCCTAGAAATTCTTTTATTTTTTCACTATTCTGAGTTGCTCTTATAAAAAATCCACTAAATAAAGTTCCAAGACCTAAGGCATTTACCATTAATTCCATATTGGAAGATGCCAGACCCCCACTGATATCAGAGTTGGCCGTAACAACGATTACTGCTGGAGCATTAAAAAATAGTCTGTCATTTACTATAGGATCTTCCTTGTAGTCCTCATACATTTTTATCCACATCAGGGCATATCTCTTATAGGATGTTGTTTCCGATGTTGGACTTGTTACTATACGTTCTCCAACCTGCTTTAACGTTTCTAGTGTCATTTCTTTGAGCAATTGTAAGTCTTTTCTAACTACAATATAAGAAACATCCTGCAAATTACTTCCCGTCTGTGTAAATCTTCCGGCTTCTATAATTTTTAGAATTTTTTCTTCTTCTACATCTCTCTTTTTAAATTGTCTAATGGTTCTTCTAAATTTAATAAAATTCAAGAGGTTATCTGCATTAATATCCATTTTTTCTCTACTGTAATTTTTTACCTCATCCATGTCATAATCATCCATCGTTATTGCATTTTTGGGGCATACAGCTATACAATGCCCACATTTCATACAGTCAATGTTGTTTATTTTTGCTTTACCTTCTACCATTACAATATCATTTGGAAAACAATCTTTAACACATTTTCCACAGCCAATACATCTATCCATATCAATTTCTATCATTTTTTTCTTCCTCTCGTGATTGCCTAATCATTTTTTGTCTCATATCATGCTTAGTTTTTCTAATGCTTCCTCTTCAGACGAAGAAAAGAAAATATCTCTCCCCCTATTACTCTCATACATAAAATCTTTCAGTGGTTTACTTGTGTATTTTGAAAAATCTCCAACGATTGCAAGCTTTACATTGTAATTAATAAATTTCTGCAGAATATCCCCTGCCAAACGAGAACTTAACACAAAAAAATCTTCTGAAACGGCATTTTTATTAATCACTATGCGGTTACATCCGGTTTCATATCGAACAGTCATCATAAAATCTAACGCAGACTGGGTATCGAAAATAATTTTTTCACTGCTGTTTACCACTGCTATTTTAAAATTATTTATATCTTTTATTTGCATTTCCATAATTTTATTCCTTTTCTAACCATATTTATTATTTTACAAGCAGTGAAATTGAACTCAACATTTCTTCCATGAATTTTACTTCACCCCAAAGTAATATTTTTAACCTAGTATAATTTTCATAATATTTTAAATTTATTGTTGAATTTTTTAAATCAGGATCTTTGCTATTCATAATTGCAATAAGTGTATTTGATATCCGCATATATTGTTCTTTATCTATTTCTTCAATATCAATAACTGCAGAAACATTTATTTTTGTTTTTTCAAAGTGTGATTCCTTTTCATTTACGGAAAATTCAAGAATATCATCTTTTTCTGTAAGTTCCTTACTCTTTTCCATAAATAAATGAATATCCTCTTCAGAAATTCTCCATTGCTTTCCTACTTTACTGGCCGAAAGTTTACCTTCTGAGATAAAATTCCTTATTGTCTTATGGTGCATATCTAATATTTCAGCAACCTGATTTATTGTATAGAATTTTTCTTCCACCGATTACTCCTTCCTCAATTTATAATTATATTATAATAATTTATTTTTTTGATATTTTCAACCTTTATTTGTATTTTGTTATACTTATTTGTGTTTTATTGTACTTATTTTCTTTTTAATTCTATTTTTATTCTTGTAAAACCTACTCTTACATAAAAAAAGAATCATTTAATTGCCAAATGATTCTTTTTTCTATCATATTAAAATCATTATATATTTTCGTTTCATCTAAACAATGATTCATGAATTCTTCCCATAATAATTGTATTATAGTAATTTCCATCTGAAAGGACTTTGTCTCTTTTCAAAACACCTTCTACCTCAAAGTCGAAACTTTTGTATAGTTGAATGGCTTTTTCGTTGGTTTCCAATACATTTAATGTTATTTTCTTTATTTCATTGGAATCCGCCCAGGACATTGCGATACTAAGCAAATTTTTTCCAATTCCATATCCCCAAAATTCTTTAAGTATACATATTCCAAATTCAGCTTTATGGGAAAAGCGCTTTAAATGACTACCTTCACATCTTGAATATCCAACAATTCTTTCCTGAACAACCGCAACCAGAAACAGATTTTTTTCGCTTTTTGTGTCCTGTTGAATAATTTTTTGAAAATCTTCTGCTGTCAGGTAATCCTCACCTTTTTCCCGATCTAAGTTTTCAGTTTCGCCATCAATTTGCAATCTGATTTCTGCTAAATTCTCTGCATCAGATTCTATGGCTGATCGAATCCTATAATTTAATTCCCAGATATAAAAATCCTGTTTTTCAATTTTCATTTAAGCCTCCATAGTATAATAGTTCATTACTGACTCCTCTGAAAAGCCACAGGATTTGTAAAGATTCAGTGCATTACTATTTGTACACACCACATCAAGCTCTGATTCCGGAATATTATCTGCCTCAATGATACGTATTGTTTCTGTCAGTGCAGCTTTTCCATACCCTTTTCTGCGATAATCCTGATAGATGCCAAAACCCGCAATAAAAGCAGAGTCATTAGAATATTCTATATTAATTTTCCCTATTATGGTTCCTTCAAGCTCAATCATAAATATTTTTGTGTTTTCTGGATATTCTTCCAGCGACATCACTATAGTTTTACCGGTTTCATTTTTTTCCATTTCATCCTGAAAATAAATATTGTTTTGTCTGGAAATTTCAAATTCATCCTTTTTACAGGCGGGTCGAAGAACTATCTGTAGATTCTGAATTGGTAGGTCATAGGTACCCTTCATTCTCTTCATCCTGTATTCTGAATGCTCAAGACAGATTCCTTTGGATTGAAGAAACCGCATACCTGTTCTTGAATTTCCATCAGTCAACAGTAGCGTTTTTTTATATCCTGCTCTTTGGCTTTCATCAGCAGCTAATGTCAGCAATCTGTTGAAAAATCCATTTCCACGCCACTTTGGATGTGTCATGCCATTTATCTCACCTGTTATCCCATCAAAACAGGATATTCCAAGATAAGAAATTAATTCTCCACCTATATAATATAAAAATTCATTCATATTTGTTTTCACATAATTTTCGTTCTCATCAGCGTACCTGGAAATATGAAGTTTATACTCTAATTCCAGTTTTAAGTTGATTTCATCCTGCTCACAGCATATTGTTTCCAGCGATTTGATTTGTTCGTATACTTCTAGATTTATATAGGAAAGGATTCGAATCTCGTGTTTTTTAGTTTTTAATATTTCTTTGTTATTTTCCATTTTTTATTGGCAAGCGTTTATAGCTTCCTTTTTGCCCCTTATATTATTTATTCCGTAATTATTTATTCCTTAATTTTTTCTCTGCAGCTTCAACCGTTTGGCTAATTAATGTAGAAATTGTCATTGGTCCTACCCCTCCTGGTACCGGGGTATATGCTTCACACTTTTCTTTCACTTTTTCGATCTCAATATCCCCTAAACCACCTTTGTGATAACCGGCGTCAACCACAATAGCTCCTTCTTTAATCCAGTCAGCTTTTATGAACTCAGGTATCCCGACTGCTCCTACTACAATATCTGCTTGTTTAATAAGTTCCGGAAGTCTATTTGTTTTAGAATGACAGATTATTACGGTGGCATTGGCATTTAACATCATCATTGACATGGGTTTCCCTAAAATGGGGCTTCTTCCCACAATTACTGCTAATTTTCCCTCCAGGTTTATATGATAATGTTCCAGCAGTTTCATAATCCCCCCTGGTGTCGCACTATGAAAAGCACTGTCCCCTAATGACATTTTACCAAATCCTAAAGTTGTAACACCATCTACATCCTTATTTATATCAATTTTGTCAAAACATACCCGTTCATTTATCTGTTTTGGAACAGGATGCTGTAATAATATCCCAAAAACGTAACTGTCTTGGTTCAATTTTTCAATAACATCCCTGAGTTCTTCTGTTGTTGTATCTTCTGACAATTGTATTTTTCTGGATTCCAATCCTACTCTTCTGCAGGCATTGCTTTTCATATTTACATATATTTCAGATGATGGATCATTACCAACTAATATAGTTGCCAGGCAAGGGGTTATACCTGTAGCTTCTATTATATTGTTCACACGATTTTTCAAATCTGCTTCAATTTCATTTGCAAGTTTTTTCCCATCTAAAATTATTGCTTCCATACAGTTAGCCCCTTCTTTCATTTATTTCATTTTACATGTTACTTTTCCCAAAGGCCGTAAACTTTTCAAATCAATAGTATGTAACATTCTTTTCAAACTTCACATATACTCCGTCCTGAGCCCTTCCACTATCACACTAAACATCATAATTATACTACACAATAATGCTAATTTAAATTATAATTATTTTCCAGTTTTAAATCAAAAAGAGGATCCCGATATACTGTTCGGAATCCTCTTTGTAAGGTTTAGATTATCTTGTTATTTTTACTTTCTAAATTAAACTAACGCGCCACCGCCGTCTACCACAATGAACTGTCCCTGAACATAACTGGAAGCGTCACTGGAAAGATAAAGAACAGTACCATTTAATTCCCCTTTATTGCCAGGACGTCCTGCCGGATTTACAGCATTATATTTATTCAGAAATGCTTCTGATTTAAATAATGTTGAACTTGTCATTTCACTTTCAAAAAGAGCAGGTCCTATAGCATTAACTGTTATTCCATATCTTGCATAGGAAGCAGCCATTCCTCTTGTAAGTCCAACTACAGCAGCTTTGGATGAATTATAAGAGTGTCTGATAAACATATCTTCCTTATCTGCAACAATTGCATTTACAGAAGCAATATTAACAATTTTTCCATAACCTTGTTCCTTCATATGATTCACTACATATTTGCTGGCTAAAAAGATTCCTTTTACATTGGTATCAAATGCCCGATCCCATTCTTCTACAGACATACTGTCAACACCGCCACGAATGGCAACACCTGCATTGTTTAAAAGGATATCAATATGTCCAAAAGTATCCATTACACTCTGCATTGCAGCTTTTACACTTTCTTCATCTGTTATATCACAAACAACTGCCAGTACTTTTCTTCCGGTCTTCTCAATTTCTTCTTTGACAGCATTTAATTTATCCTGACGTCTTGCCAGAATGGCAACATCTGCTCCTGCCTCTGCATAACTTAGGGCAGCATCCGCACCCAGTCCTGAACTTGCTCCAGTGATTACAGCTACTTTACCGGTTAAATCATAATAATTTTTCATATTTAGCTCCCATCTGCGACCTTTGGTCGCATACAATCAAGGTATTGAATTTATTTATTCAACCTTATCCTTATTTCTACGCTACTTTTGCGCATTCTTTCTTTTATCTTATCAAAGGAAATAAAATCCTCCGTGTATCTGTTTATAAGCGACCTGTTTCCATAAATGTGGTGCGATCATAACGGCCTGTCAGTAAGTAAGGAATCACTTCATCTGCATCTACTTTTTCCATGAGATTCAATTTATGCACAAGCAGACTGTTTTTTGAGTAGCCACCTCCGATGATTGTATTGATTGGAAGTTCTGCCCAAGGATCGTCAATACTTGATTTTAGTTCAAGTGACACTTTTGCTGGTTCCCACGCTTGATAATTATATTCGCACTGGTTCATAAGCAAAGCACCATTCATAAAATGAGATACACCACTTTCATCAGGCATACGATCAAAGTGAAAATAGAAACCACCTCCAAAAGTCTGCTTTCCGGCTGCCGGGAATTGATAAAGTGCAGCTGTCATTGGGCTGTTATATTCGCCCAGTTTCATTGTAGCTTCAATTAACTGTGTTCCACGTCTGGTCACTCCTGCAGTGATGGTATCACCATTTTTTCTGATAACAAATTCTGCTCCCAGTTTTTTCGGGATGCTTCCGTTGTCTCTTCCACACTGTACCGCCATTTCTGCTCCTGGACCTCCAAGTACCAGCCCAACTGTATACAGTCCTAAGGATTTTCCATAGGTTGCGTAAACGCCTAGGATTGCCTCGTAATAGTCATCTGCGAAGGTAGGGTTATTAACATGGCAAATAGAAATAGTAACCACAGGCAAGGAAAATGGTTTTAAAGGCGGAGGAAGTATCTTTGCAATGGCAGCGGGGTCCGTAAGATAACTGATATACAGTCCTTCCTGATTATCCATGAGAGATATTTTTCCAAAATTAGGAATCTCTTCTGCTGTTACTTTAAAGCTTGGCTGTTTCTGCTTTTCCATGAATAATTCTCTGGCCGTTTCATAAGCCATCCGTACTGCGGGAGCAATAATTCCATCTTTTACAGCACTTCCAATTACCTTTACATCCACATTCAAAGTCTCTAATCCTGAAAGCAATTCCTGGTCTGGTTTGAAGCCTAAAGACAATACAACTGCATCAAAGGAAACTTCAATTTCTTCTTTATTTTCTATCTTTTCCAAAATCACACTGCCCTTTTTAATTTCTTTTAGGGAATGACCCAATAGATAATTCGCGCCGAATTTTGCCAGTCGTCCGCAGACGTCTGCCACATTTGTATGATTTGCATTTGGTGCTGGTTTATCCAGCATATCAATAATAGTGACCTGATTCTGGTTTACGCAAAGATATTCAGCCGTCTCAAGTCCTGTTAGTCCGGCTCCGATAATGGCTACTTTTTTACCATTTAAATCAGCATTTCCTGATAATATATCTTCTACAGTATAGACATTGCAACCGGTTACACCAGGAATCTTGCCCGGAGTAATTGATGTTGATCCAGTAGCAATAAGTACAGCATCAGGCTTTTCAGCCATTATATTATCAATTGTTGCTTCTGTTTCCAGTTTCACTTCTACTCCCAGATCTTCAAATTCATTGCTGTAATAGTCCGCAATCCATTGCATACGCTCTTTTAAAGGTGGTTTTTTTGCTAAGTTGACTGTTCCGCCTAATTCCTTCTGGCGATCCATAAGTATTACTTTAATTCCTCTGAGAGCAAGGGTCTGTGCCGCGCACATTCCGGCAGGTCCTCCTCCTATAACCACCACCTTATGACCTTTGGTGTCATAAGTCAAGTTTCCATACTTTTTCTCTCTTGCATATTCGGGATTCAGGGAACATTCTGGTGGAAGCCCTGCAGCATTATATTCATTTAAACTCTCAAAACAACGAAGGCAGGAAATACATTTTCGTAAATCTTTTTCATTTCCCTCCTGTACTTTTTTGCCCCACTCCGGATCTGCGTTCCATGAACGTCCCATAGATACAAAATCAACTGCGCCATCCTCCAGAAATTTTTCAGCTACTGCAGGTTCTCTGATAACAGATACTCCAATTACAGGAATGCTCAAATGAGATTTTACAGCAATAAGCATGTCCTTTCTCCATCCCTGTGGGAAGGAAATTGGTTCGATGCAGGTCATTCCTGTTTCATATAATCCACAGCTGGAATCAATAAAATCAATTCCCGCCTGTTCAAGTGCCATGGCAATCTTAACCCCATCCTGGATGTGGATATAATCCTCAGTTACTCCTGTCTTATCTAAGAACTCTTCTACACTTAAACGGACACCTATTGGAAAATCAGGTCCGCATTCTTTACGAATTCCGGATATGATTTCTGTAACAATTCTTAAACGGTTTTCAAAGCTTCCACCATATTCATCTTCTCTTTTATTTGTATATGGAGATAAAAACTGATGTAGCAGATATCCATGTGCCGCATGCAGTTCAACACCATCGCAGCCTGCTTTTTTTACTCTGACAGCACCTGCTATAAACTGCTGAATTAATTGAGTAATTTCTTCTTTACTAAGTGCACGGGTTTCCTGTTTCAATAATTTACAGGGTATTGCAGATGGTGCAACCACCGGCTGTCCACCAAGTAGCGCAGACACTGTTTCACGGCCCGGATGATGTAACTGTATAAATATCTTACTGCCGTGTTTATGTACTGCCAGTGCAAGCTTAGCTAATGGTTCTATGTGACTATCTTTTGTTACAGACAACTGTCTCATAAGACCTGCGCCATTTACATCATTGATACGTGTAATCTCCGGAATGATAAGACCTGCACCACCAATTGCTCTCGCTTCATAGAATGCAATCATATCTTCTGATGGTGTTCCATCAAGATTAGCAAGGCCACATCCCATAGGAGACATTACTAACCGGTTTTTAATTGTTACTTTACCGATATTTCCTTCTTCAAACAATCTGCTATACATTTTCTGCCTCCTGCTGTATTCCAACAAAAGAAATCAACACTTCGATTTCTTTGTCATGAATAAAAATACTTTGTTATTATCTTTATGATATTTGTTATATTTGTTATTACCCTTAGAATACGTAAGTCAAAATAATTTTACAACGTTTATCATGTATGATAAAAAATTGACATTTTGTTCACGGTGCACTATATTATAACCATACCATGTATGACATGAATTTATTATTGGAGAACACTATGACTTTTAAAAATCTAACAGAACTAATATCAAAGGAATACTCATTAGAAATCATTTCCCATGGAGAAGACTCAGAAATACTGGATGTGGCATTAATTGATGAAAAGCATGATACTACCGACAAAAACATACTTTACTTTGGTTATGATAAACAATTAGAAAATATAGAATCAATTCCATCTCAGTGCATTCTTGCCCGTACGGGACACATCTCTCTGCCCGCTGGGTATAAAGGTAATATCGCTCTGGTTCCTGAAACATTTCTCTTTACAATCTTCAATGATTCCAAATCGCTTATTGAATCACACACTAGGGGAATCTTTGAAGAATTGTCGGCACTTGCAAACAAAACCCGCAGCATTGAAGCTGTTATTGACACTGCCTCTGTCAGACTTGGTAATTCTCTTATTTTCTGTGACATGAATTTTAAAATCATTGCCTGTTCCACAACCATTCCTGTTTTAGACCCCTTGTGGCTGGAAAATACGAAGCAGGGATACTGCTGTTATGAATTTATCAGCGAAATAAAAGAGCTAAAAGCCATACAAAATGCAAGTCAGACCACAGCTGCAGTTGAAGTAACATGCCCCAGATCCCCCTATCGCAAACTAAGCAGTAAAGTTTTCCATAACCAGAGGCAGATAGGTTTTCTCCTGGTCATCGAAGCAGAAAATAGTATACTCCCGTCCCATTTTGAAATGCTCAGCACAATAAGTAACGTGGTCAGTTATACGATTGCCTACTATTCACCATATCTCTTTGAAGAAACTAATCTATATCAGGAAACACTTTATGATATGCTTATTGGTGCTCCCTCAAGTGATATTATGCCAAGGCTCAAGAAACTTCATTTTCCACCACTTATGCTTGTCTTGTTCATTCGACCTACAGTATATCTTGGACAGCAGTATCTTATTAATTTTACCTGTAAAAATCTTAAAGTGGCAATTCCAGATGTGTATGCCACCTATCACAATAATGGAATCGTTGCTGTCATTCCTGCCATGAACGATAAATGCAAAGATGAAGGTTTTTTAAACCTCTTAAAAGAGCTTTGTCAGAAGGAACATCTTCGAATCGGTATTAGTAATTCATTTACTAATATCGGAAATTTTGTAAGCTATTATAAACAGGCACACACCGCATTGGAAATAAGTCATCGTCTGAGAATAGATGAACCAGTAAGTTATTATCAGGATTATCAGGTTTATGATCTTTTCTCAGAAATAAATAATCCAGATAATCTGGGACGATTCTGTCACCCTGCCCTGACCACGCTCAGGCAGCATGACCACAAAAACAGTTCGGAACTGTACAAGACTCTCTGCGTTTTTATTGATAAAGGCTGTAACATCAAATTAACCTCAGAAAGTCTATACATTCACCGGAATTCACTGGTATATCGTTTAAATCGAATTACTAAAATATGTCAGATTGATTTTACGGACATTAATACCGTTTTTCTGCTCCGTCTTTCTTTTCTGATAGACCGATATAATGAATTAAATACAAATACGGAATGGCTTTAGGCTGGTTGCAATGATTAATTTTCCAGGTATTTATCAAACCTCATCGTTGTCAGAATAACCTCAGAAAGATATTCTTTTGTGCTCTCTGCATTCTGAAGATTTTTTTCACTAATAGCGGATGCTTCTTCGGTGCTTGCCATGATTTCTTCTGTCGTAGCTGATAACTGGCTGATACTGTTTACAATCTTATTATTTGCTCCTGCCAGTTCAGTCAGCATATGATCTATTTCTTCAATATTTTTCGTAAGTACATTCACATCATTATTAATTTCCTTGAAATTCTCGGAGGCTACTGTGATCAGCTCTCCCTGATTTTCAGTGGAAACAATAGATTCTTTCACATTTTTGGAGGCTTCTGCTGCATTCTGGTTTAGCTCATTAATAATCTTGGAAATATTTTCTGTAGAATTTCTGGTTTTCTCAGACAACTGCCGGATTTCATTTGCAACAACAGCAAAACCTTTTCCTGCTTCCCCTGCTCGTGCACTTTCAATTGCAGCATTCAGTGCAAGCAGATTTGTCTGGCTGGAAATATTGAAAATAATATTTGCAATATCCTGTACTTCTTTTGTCTTTTCCTGTAATTTTTCCATAGATTTGATGACCAGGGTGTTGGTGTTTGCCACATTTGCCGATTGTTCTTTCAGATTGTTCATAACCTGCAAACCGTCCGTAATTGACTTGGAAGAGTTATTTGCTATTGCCACCATTTTGTCAGAGCGTTCTACTGTTTTATTAATGGATTGCTGGATAGACTGGGTCATTACTGTCTGCTCCTGTATATTTTCTGCCGTAACCTGTGTTCCCGCAGATATTTCGCTGATAGCAGAATTGACTGTTGCCGTGGATTCCTCTAAACTACTCACCAGTTGATTACTCTGTGAAGTTCCATTCTTAACTATCTTAGCTATATCCAGAATATCATGTAACATTCCTTGTTGTGTTTCCTGCTGGTCTTTCACTGCCTGAAGAGAGTCGTATGAAAATCGATGACCAATATCTGTACATTTATAGACAGTATTAAGTGTAAGCAAAATAATAATTAATTCCAAATAATTCTGAGGCATATTGTTTGCTTTCGAAACAGCCAGAATTATTACATATATGATGTTGACAACGGAACCCCATAGACAAAAGACTTTTGATAATTTAACATTATAAAATAAAATAGCTGCCGTAATTACCGGAATCATGCTCATTTTAACAAAACTATTTCCTGCTGATAAGAGGTAAAATGAATAAATTATCATGTAACTTATAAGGCTGCCTCCCGCCAGTTTATTACTAATTGGTAGTTTTATATAGGTAAACCAGTTAATACCAATAGCCAGGACACATCCTGTTGCAACAATAAGTGCAATCATCAGACTGATTGTATTTAATAGATAATTTTCAATTAATGCTCCAAAATATAACGCATATAGTAACGTCGTTCCAACTACCATAAACCAGTTAATCACCTGATTTCTAGCTGATTCCTCGTTAAATCTCCGAATCTTTGATTCCTGCTTTTCTGTGCTCATCTTCCTGCTCCTTATTCTTATCATCATTTTTTAATAAATTGTAGATTATTTGTTACACCAAGACGGATTGATGACTCCCACCTATACTTCTAACAAATATACCTTAAGAGTATTCGAGAGTGGAGATTTATTCAATGTGCATTGTCCATAATAAATTTGTTAATTTTTGGTCATTGCGTACTATAAAAAGCATTACACGTAATACGTGCAATGCTTTTATTGAAGATGGACGTTGATATATAAGATATCTTGAATAACAATTCAGTTTTAAAAGTTACTGCCATGGAATTTCAGGATGAATGTATACTTATATTGTTAAATCTCAAACTCCATTATTCCATAGCATTCAGAGACATTATTGCCTATGATTTATTACATACCTCACTATAAAAGCAAAAACTGTTTCCTGCTGTTTTTTTTGCTTCATACATCGCTCGATCGGCCTGGTTAATCAGGCTGTCTAAATTTTGTGAATAATCTGGGAAAACGCTTATTCCGATACTTATGTTCACCTGTATCTCTTGTTGGTTAAAAATAAGTGGTGTTTTCAATACATCGAATATTCTACAAATCATCATTTCTATATCCACTTCAGTATGGATATGTCTGATGAGAATAACAAATTCATCTCCACCGACTCTCCCAATTGTGTCGGTTTCTCTAAGGCACTCATTAATTTTTTCCGTCAAGAATTTCAGGACCTCGTCCCCTGCCATATGTCCGTAGTTATCATTTACAAACTTAAATTTATCGATATCCAACATCAAAACAGCAAGTTTTTGCAAACATCTGCCATGTTCATCGATAGCTGCCGTTATTTGATTCAGTATATTAAGTCTGGATGCAACGTTTGTAAGTGAATCTATATTAGCCATTTTTAAATGAAGTTCAGCTTTTTTTTCGGCTATTTCAACATTCTTTTGAAGAAGTACCGTTCTAGATGAAGAAGAAATTCCTGTAAATACAATCACATACCCCAATATAATAAATACAATAAACAGGAGAAAATCATACAATGTAGCAAAATTTCTAAGACTGATATTGTTATCTGTCACATTATTCAGCAATAGTAAAAATGCAATCAGCATATACACGGACATCCAATTAATTGTATAATCCTGAACAAGTAATAATATTCGCCTATAGTTCTCCCTGAACCAGGGCTTAGCCAGAGACCAAAGTAATATTATCTGCAGCAGGATCCGAAATCCATATATTGAATTAGTTACACTTCCAAAATCAAAAAACAGGTGGGCAATCAAAATCGAAAGCTGATAAATAATAGCAGAAATTACCCAGGTGCTGAACATAACAAAGAGTTTTTTGGAGAGAGTTTCTTCAAAAACCAAATGTATATAAGCTATATAAAAAAACATTATGAAACAAAAAATATATTTCCCGATGGTCATATCTGATATCAACAACTTACAAAAAATAATTGCTGCTATTACAACAAAAGAATTTATCAAGAATGCAGCAAGACAAAAAGCCACCGTCTTTTTCCTTGTTAGCATTGTATGATTAAGTAATGTATTCAGAACTGCGATAAGCATTGCCATGATTAAGCTCATAAGTAATTTTCCTTTTATCTTTTAAATAATTACTCACATCAAAATATAGTAATTAAAATTAATACCATATATTAACGGGATTTGGGGTTATTAAACCATTCAATTATGGCTTTTCCATGCTCCTGTGGAACTTTGATTTTTACCTGCTCGCTTAACCAACCTAATGATTTAGTTTTCAAATATTGTTTCATTTGATCTTCAGCTTCAATCATAACAACTTTTATCAGGCAGGGACATTTCGTATATGCCTCCGGTAAATTATTTTTGTCTAAAAGGATTTCATTTCTTCTAATCTCAGCACACTGAAATAACGGCGTCGTACCTTCAACTGCTTCTACCACATCCCAAAAGCTAATACTATCCGGTGAGTGTGCCAGCTCATATCCTCCATTAACACCAGGAATTGATTTTACAATACCTGCTTTTCTTAGTTTCGTATAAACTTTTGATAGATATGTTTCCGATACACCCTGATAAGTAGCTAAATCCTTAATACCTACAGATTTGCCCTCGGGAATATCAATCATATATAATAAACAATGTATCGCGTATTCAACTCCTACTGAATATTGCAAATCAGTACCTCCTATAATAAAAATCAATTTCACTTGCTCTAATTAATGTAATCCATTCTTTTCTAATTAAGGATATTATGTATCTAGAATTAATTTATTATACCTTGACTTTTTTTAAAAGTCCACATATAATAATCGCAGACATTACTTATCTGCGTTATCTATTTTTAATTTGTGATGTACTATATTCCTGGAGGAAATTTATGCTGACAGAAAATTTTTATAATGTTCTAAAAAAAGAAGGTGTTGTATCAATAATATCTTGGGGGTTAGATGAACCACATGTAGTCAACACCTGGAACTCGTACGTTGTAGTAACTTCAGATGAAAGACTTCTTATTCCTGCTTATGCGATGCGACAAACAGAAAAAAATATTAATCAAAATAATAAGGTGAAATTAACGTTAGGAAGTCGAGAAGTTCTGGGTTATAATGATTATCAGGGAACAGGGTTTTTAGTTGAGGGAGTTGCAAAGTACCTTGAGTCAGGTTTAGAATTTGACATGATGAAAGAAAAATTTTCGTTTTTAACAAGAGTTTTAGAAATAACACCAAGCTCTGCTAAGCAGATGCTCTAAGATGTAGCAAAACCTGTTGCAAATCTACAGAATTTTGATTCTCATAGATTTTGTAACAGGTTCAACTGTATCAAAATGCAATATTTAAAAATTATACTATTTTTTACTGATATTTTCATTTACAGAAAAAGAGTTATCAGTAATCAGCTGATTTACTTCTTCATATCCCGTTATATATGCAAAATTATATCTTGCAGGAAGTGCAAATACATAAACTGAATTACGTCCCAGTTCGCTGGGGCCAATTGGTGCAGCGCTCACAGCGAGATCTTCACTTTCAATCAGTGCCCATTGGTCATAAGTAAAGACCATAATCGGTATATCTTGTCTTGGGCTGTCCTCTGTCCATTCGGGGTGCCTGATTGAGATAATTGGTCCACTTTCGTCGGGTTTATTTGTATCTGTATCTGAAATCAGGTTTCCATTCCAGGTATCTGTAACAATTGTGTAGTTCTTCCAAGAGTCGGGTAATGCAAAATCAAAACCATATTCCGTATTTTCATAATTTACTGTAGTTGTAACAACGTCAGCACCCACTCCATCTGCATCCACTCCACTAGTTTCCGTGTTGGTTGGTTCTGTTGGCTCTACCGCAGGTGTTGAGCTCTCCGTGGCAGCATCTGGTGTGACTGTTTGTGTCACTTCTCCACTGGTTAGCGCTTTATTATTACAGGCTACTAATGCTGGAAAACTAAAAATAATTACCATACATAATAGTAATGTCGTGCTGATTTTTTTCAGTTTATCATCAGCCACCTTAATTTTTTCTTCCACATTATTTGTTTTATTCTGCATTTTAATTTTCTCTTTCTCTGATACGTCATCTTTTAAATCATTATCATACTTATACAATTTTCTCTGCCCAGAACGTATTTTCTTTTCATATTTCCTGATTTTAAAATCTTCATGATGACTTCTTTGTGAGGCTAAAAGTGGTGAAGTTATAATTTCTTCCTCCATTTGTTTTACTTTATCAAGAAGATCATTTTTCTCCGCCATACTTTCAGGAAGTTTTTCCAGTAGAATTTCCATATCTTCCAAACCATTTAGTCTGTGCTGAAGCTCATCTGTAATATTTTCTGTCAATGATTCAATATGTTCAAGCACTTCTCCCGTCGCTTTATTGTAACACTTCCCAACGATAATAGTAGAAATTGCAAGAACTATTGATGATATACTGGCAATAAAAGATATAAGCTCTATACTTTTCTCGTTTTTTGACAAAATATAATATAATATCAATGCAACTATGATAAGACCTCCAATAATCCAAAGATATAACTTCTTCTTTTTCCAGATATCGTCAAAATTTTTGTTTAATTGATTATTGCTCACTTTGTACTTCCTTCCATGGTAACAATTATAAATATAAATATTTCCATTAAATTTAATTATTGATATCAGTTATTATTTTCCAAAATACTTTGCCAGGCTGGAAGTTTGCGCATTAATTCTTCTGCAGCTTTATGGGCTACCTCATTATCAAAGCCTTGTGTTTTCATAATAAATAATGACATACTCTCTTTTTTTTCTTCAAAAGACTGCATGGAACCATCAGGTCTTGCACAATGGATGCAATAATCCTTAGTTTCATCCTTCATAGGATAATCTTCCAGCTTTGTAATGGGCATACCACAAGAAATACATATTTTCATAATTTTACCTCTTTCCACTATTTGATATAATCAGCTATTCCAAATCGATTACAATACAAATCCTCAAATTCAACCGCATTCCCAGTTCCAATTTTGTGAGGAACCCCTAAAAAATTTACTCCTTTGTCCAATAAACGTTCATATTCTAATTCAACATTTTCAACTACAAACCATATGGTAGGTTTTGCTTCCGGAAATCGATTGATATCTTTTAGAATAATGGCCGGTTCTTCATTTCCCACATTAAATGCTATCATACCCTTGTCTGAAAAATCAAATTTCAATGATAGTCCAAGTATATTCTGATAATAATCCTTCGCCTGCGCTAAGTTGCTGACTGGTAAAAAAAAGTTGTCATAAGTTTTCATAATACTTCTCCTTTCAAATCGCCAACAAATCCATAAAATTGCTGACAAGTTCCTTTTTATATCTGCTTAATACGTCACCATCAGGTGCAAATAAATCCTGATTCGAAATATAATAATGCAAAAGCCCTAACCATAAATTAAAAATAAAATGAATAGGTAACATTTTAATCTTCTTCTCATTTTGGTACTTATCAATCACTTGACTTAAATGAAATGAAACTGATGACTGGATTGAGATATAGATATATTTTGTCTTTTCTGGTAATAAGCTGCTTTCAGAAATAAGTCTTCTATAAAAATTCTGATGTTTAATTAGTATTTCTATATGAGCATATAAAATATCTTCAAGACTATTGTTATTCTCCGATAACTCATGCAGTTGCGTATTAATATCTCTGCCAAATCGTTCCAGGACACACATTTGAAGATCTTCCAGTGTCGGAAAATGAACAAAAATATTTCCATGGGAAACATGTGCTTCTTTTGCAATCATATTCGTAGATGCATTAAATCCTTTGTTGGAATAAACATTATATGCTGACTGTAGAATAAGTTCGCGAGTAGCATCCTTTTGAATCTGTCTTTTATTGTCTTTCATTCGATGACCTCCAACTCATTGAGTATTTACTCATTGTAAATATTTAGTGTTCTTTTGTCAAGTGTTAATTAGTTTTTATATTTCTTTCACTTCTTTCTTATTTGGAATTCCACTTTTAGAGTCAATTTCTAAAAAAAACGCCAGTACCTTACGGTTCTGACGGTTTTTTATTACAGATCGGTTATAGGTAAATTAAGAGATTGCCATGCCGCAATTCCACCACTTAGTTCTTTTACTGTATACCCATTTTTAATAAGTTCTACACTTGCTTTCTTTGCAAGATTACACCAGGTATCCCAACAATAAACTACGATTGTTTTATCTTTTGGCAACTCGTCAAGTCTGTTTTTTATGTCTTTTTCTGGTATCTCTGCTGCTCCAGCAATTTTTACTTTTTTCAAATGTGGTGGTGCATTACGGACATCTAAAACAATGTAATTATCTGGTTGTGCTTTAGAAGCCGTCATAAAATCCATAGGGCTTATAGTAGTTTCTAATATATTTTCTAGATATTCAAGATTTGTCATTATAATCATCCTTTCATTAATGCCAAGTTTTTATTAACTTGGTAAATATATTATTCAAATTTTGTACTTCTTCATCCGTTAATTGTGAAAGTACAGTTCTTTCACAATTTAGTAATGTAGGCCAAAGTTCTTTAAGAATACGTTCACTTTTATCAGTGAGCTGAAGATTATATGTTCTGCGATCAACAGCATTTTTAACACGTACCAAACATCCAAGAGCCTCAAGACGATCGACTTTTTTAACCATTGTACTTCTGTCTACACGTAGTACTTCACCAACTTGTTGTTGAGTTGCATTAGGCATAGAAGTTATGACTGTTAAAAGTCCAAATTCTTTTGAATCAATTTGATAGGGAATTAATTCTGCATCAAATTTTTCTATCATCTGTTCGGTAATTTTACCGAATAAAAATCCCATACTATTATAAATGTCAAACAGTGTAGCACCTTCTCTCATTTATGTTCATTATTTTATACTATCATTTTTCTATATAATCAGTTTAGCTGATTATATTAGTGCTGTCAATATTGAATTGAAATGTTTTTAATATTTTATACATTGTTTATAGTTTATTGTATGTCAGGCTCACGGAGAAAAGACAACCCATTTTCATGGACTGCCTTTTCTAATGACAGATAAAGTAACTTCGCACTTTATCTTACTTTAATTAATTTGCGGTTGCTGGAAATACTGCAGTTATAACGGTTCCATTAGGATCATGGGTTACCGATGTTGCGCCTGCCACAGTAAACCAGTTTGCTGGTATTCCAGATATTATATACTCATTTATTGGTGTAATAGTTATGGTTGCTGTGTAAGATGTACCTGCTGCAAAAGTAACTGGTGCATCTGACCAGGAAACAGTTGCTGTATATCTGCCAGTGGTAATGGCGGTTACTGGAGTTGCCCCTTTTACAGGAGGCGTTACTCCTGTGATTTGCTGCCACATATCAGGATAAGTAAATTCCTGAGAATATGCTCTATATTTTCTAACACTTTCTGTTAAATTAGGTGCAGTCTGGGTTACATAAATATCTCCCGCAGGTCCTCCTAAATCATTTGTAAGGTTAAATAATGCCCATCCATATTCATTAACTGATGTAATTGTAAAGGTGTCTAATAAATCATTACCTGTTTCAGTCTTATAAATTTTCACTACATACCCTATTGGTGCTTTAATTCCTATTTGATCTTTGACTCCATCTCTTTCCTCATTATTATTAGTACTTACTGCATCATATGTCACCACAAATGGGGTTTGATCACTTAAGAAATCATTTGCTACACCAAATCCTGTAACAAAGCGATAACTTTCTTCCTTTCCTGGGATCTGTTGTGTGAGACGAATCCATCCTTCTCCCGGTCCAATTTCGAGTACGGACATATTAATACTTGTTTTTCCAGCAGGTACTACCGCTGATCCAAGAACTATTTTGCTCTCCATACTGGAATACACACGAATAGTAGCACCTGGTTCCACATTGTTTACCGTGAAAGTATCGTTCATACTTGGTTTATTATTGACGATATTGGTTACATCCACAGTTCCAATAACATGTACATAATAAGCAGATCCTAAAAATCCTTTCGCGGTACGTCCACTTTCCACTCCGTCTCTGACAACCGATACATATACTGTGCCTTCTACATTTCCACCAAAACCAGGAAATTCAAATCCACTATTAAAAGTAATTGAGGATTTTCCACTCTCTACGGTGCCGTAGGCTATCATTTCTCCATCAACTGCCGCATCATAAATTTTTATTTTATCTCCTGCCTGTACTCCTGCTACTGTAATAACATCACTCCCATGATCCGCAGAGTCATTATATGTTGTTATTTTAGATTCCAGTGGTGCACGTAAGGATTGGTTACTTATCGTGATTATTCCTGTACCTATTATTCCCGAAGCGGTATTGGTTGCTTTTACTGTTACCTCTCCATTGGATAAAGCGGTTAATAAACCAGTAGCACTGATACTTGCACTTCCCGTACCATCTTCTACAGACCAAACAACTGTTTTATTTGTTGAACTTGTTGGTAATATCGTTGCCACCATCTGTAATGTTCCACTATTAGAAGCAATTGTTGTTGCACTTCCCGTACCGGTAACTGTAATTTCAGTAACAGGTATTTGTTTTACCTGTCCACTAATAGTAACTACCTTAGTCCCTTTTATGCCTGTGGATTCATTTTTTGCAGTAATGGTAACTGTTCCGTTGCTTACTGCTGTGAGTAAACCAGTATTGCTAATCGTTGCACTTCCTGTTCCATCAGCTACTGACCATACAATGGCTTTATCAATTGCTGTTGCTGGCAAAACTGTGGATGTCATCTGAAGTGTTCCCGCATTTTTGGTGATTGTAATAACCGTATTTGAAATTGCGACACTGGTAACAACTGCAGGTCTTGTTATTTTAAATGTATAAGTTTTAACTAATTTTCCGGTTTCTGTTGCTGTTACGGTTATCGTTGTTTCGGCTCCTATAGTTAATGGAATTGCTGCTGATTCCGCACCAGTGGCTACAATTACTCCATTTACTTTTATAACTCCCGAACCAGTTGGTGTAATTTTAACACTGGCAACACTATTAGGTACAGTCAGACCGGTGTATGCATATGTTGAAGCAGAAAACGTA
>Ga0302288_1000392_pt1 | contig 36349 bp, 28 predicted proteins | sample III_Fen_N1_1_FD_194549 | JGI IMG/M metagenome (GOLD analysis project Ga0302288, IMG submission 194549) | Peat permafrost microbial communities from Stordalen Mire near Abisko, Sweden - III_Fen_N1_1 | ecosystem: Environmental > Terrestrial > Soil > Wetlands > Permafrost | place: Sweden: Abisko...
TTGAACGAGGTGTTGAAATCTACATCCGTGTGATTGCAGGAAACTGTCATGGCTGGGGTCAGGCAAGCGAAGCTGTTGCTTTTCTGCCTCGCTGATTCCATGATTTAGAGAATAAAAAGTCCCCGTCCTTGGTTTCTGAAACCTAAGACGGGGACTTTTTATTCGTGTCTAATTTATCAATTAAGACAAACAATAGGTTGCTGCGAAGGCAAAAGGACAAACTGTTCACGAATTTTAATTGTCAAGTCGTCCGCCGATAAATTTTTAAACTCGGTTTGTAATTTACTAACCGTTATCAATAACACATGATTCCTGAAATTAATTCTAAACGAATATGATTGCCATTGTTTGGGAATAATGGGATCGAAATAAAGCATATCGGCCTTGACCCTCATTCCCGCAAATCCTTTTACAATTGCGAGCCACGAACCAGACATACTGGTGATATGCAATCCCTCGCGAGCTTCGTTGTTATAATCATCCAAATCCAATCTTGCGGTTCTCACATAAAGGTCGTAAGCTTTATCAATATCTTTAATCTTGGATGCAACGACAGAGTGGATACATGGCGATAATGATGATTCATGTACGGTGCGAGCTTCGTAAAATTCAAAATTTTTCTTTATCGTTGCTAAATCGAACTTATCTTCAAGGCAATATAATCCCTGAACGACATCTGCTTGTTTTATAAAACAAGAACGTAAAATCCGATCCCACGACCAGTGTTGATTTATAGGACGTTGTGTTGTCGGAATATCAGAGACCAACAATTGTTCCTTATCAAGATATCCCTCTTGTTGTAATATGATTCCCGAGATTTCGTCCTGAGGAAAATACATGTTATCGGTAATTGTTTTCCAATCGTGTAATTCGGCTTCTTCAAATACAATTTTACGAACCAGGTCTTTTAATTTCGAGGGATTACTTTTATGAACGTGAGAATAGACTTCCGAGGTATATTTCATTGTCCAGCACGCTAATTGATTGGTGTACCAATTGTTGTTTACATTATTTTCATATTCGTTGGGACCGGTTACCCCAAGCATGACATATTTATTTTTTACTTTCGAAAAAGTTATCCGTTGTTTCCAAAAGCGCGAAATGCCAATCAAAACTTCCAAACCATAGTCCGACAAATAGAGAGTGTCGTCGGTATAACGTACATAATCATAAATGGCAAAAGCAATTGCTCCATTCCGGTGAATTTCTTCAAACGTAATTTCCCATTCGTTATGACATTCTTCTCCGGTCATCGTTACCATTGGATACAAGGCCGCACCATTGGTGAATCCTAGCTTTTGAGCATTTTCTATTGCTTTGTCAAGTTGCTTGTAGCGATACAGTAAAAGATTTTTTGCAACCTCTTGCGGGGCGGTGCTTAAATAAAAAGGAAAACAAAAAGCTTCGGTATCCCAGTATGTGCTTCCACCATATTTTTCACCTGTAAATCCTTTTGGACCTATATTTAGTCGTGCATCTGTGCCGGTATAAGTCTGGTGTAATTGAAAAATATTAAATCGGATTCCTTGTTGAGCTTCAACATCTCCTTCTATTTTAATATCACTAACCTCCCATTTTTGAGCCCATGCATCAACATGTTCCTGTAATAATTTCTGATATCCCAGAATTCTGAACATTGATAGATTTTCTTTGCATTTTTTTACAAGAACATCTGTCGAATAATTAAGAGATGTATTGATTGAGACATACTTATATAAATCGATAGTATCGCCGCTAGTTGCAGCTACAGCGTAAATTTGGGAAACCTGTTTATCTTTATGTTCACATGCTGGATTTAATTCCAAAGCATTGCCATTCTTCATAATTATCGAAGTAAATCCGGTAGCAACGGTATATGCTGTTTTTTTTGTTTCTGCAACAATTACACCTGCGGTTTCATCTATTTCGGTAAAAATGGTATCCCAAAACTGTTCATCATAATTGGAATCTGCATTTTTTATATCTGAATTAACAAACGGGACAAGTTGAATATCACATCTTTCTTTAGGTTTAATCGAATATTTTATAATTCCGGCTTCCTGCCTTGCCATACTAACAAATCGCACAACATCAATCGATAGTTCTATTCCATTTTGCATTGAGACACAAAACGCTCTTTTAAGCAATCCTTGTTTCATATCGAGGGTTCTTTTAAAATTCTCGATTGTACATTTTGCCAGATCAAGCTTTTCTCCATTTATATACACATTTATTCCGATCCACGACGGAGCATTAAGCACTTTCGCAAAATATTCGGGATAGCCATTTTTCCACCAGCCGACACGAGTTTTATCAGGATAATAAATACCTCCGATATAGCTTCCCTGTAACGATTTACCAGAATATGATTCTTCGAAATTTGCACGTTGTCCCATGTGCCCGTTTCCAATACTGAAAACACTTTCAGACATTTCGTGATGCAAAGGATCAAACGTTTCTTCAATTATTTGCCATTCGTCGGCTTTATATAATTTCTTTATCATAAAATTCTTTTTATGCCCATAAAGATATAGAATAATTCGAAAGATAATCAGAAAAGAGGTACAAAAAAAGAGGTCATCCCCGAAAGGATGACCTCTTTGTATTATTCAGTAAACTGAAATTATTTTACTGTATCCATGTGAGCGATAAGGTCAAGAACTTTATTAGAATAACCCCATTCGTTATCATACCAGCTAACTAATTTTACGAAGTTACCATTAAGTGCGATACCTGCGTTTGCATCAAAGATTGATGTGCGAGAATCGTGGATAAAATCAGTAGATACAACTGAATCTTCAGTATATCCAAGGATTCCTTTTAATTCATTTTCAGAAGCAGCTTTGATTGCAGCTTTGATTTCGTCATAAGTTGCAGCTTTTTCTAAGCGAACTGTTAAGTCAACTACAGAAACGTCAGCTGTAGGTACACGGAAAGCCATACCTGTTAATTTGCCATTCAACGCAGGAATCACTTTTCCTACTGCTTTTGCAGCACCTGTTGAAGATGGGATAATGTTGTTCAAAATTGAACGTCCACCTCTCCAATCTTTCTTAGAAGGAGCGTCAACTGTTTTTTGTGTATTTGTAGCAGCGTGAACGGTTGTCATCAAACCTTCTACAATACCGAATTTATCATTGATAACTTTAGCTAAAGGAGCTAAACAGTTTGTAGTACATGATGCATTTGATACAACATTCATATCTTTTGTATATGATTTGTTGTTAACCCCCATAACGAACATTGGAGCATCGTTTGATGGAGCAGAGATAACAACTTTTTTAGCACCACCTACTAAGTGAGCAGATGCTTTTTCGGTTGTTGTAAATACGCCTGTTGATTCTACAACATAATCAGCTTTTACTGAACCCCAAGGAATTTCATTTGCATTCATGTTAGCAAAGAAAGCAACTTCTTTACCGTTTACGAATAATTTACCACCTTTATTTTCAGCAGTTCCGGTAAATCTACCATGAACTGTATCAAAGTTCAACATGTAGATTAAATAATCTAAATCTAAAAATGGATCGTTTACTGCAACGATTTCTACATCTTTTCTTTCTTGAGCTGCACGGAAAACCAAACGTCCGATACGACCAAACCCGTTAATACCAACTTTAATTGCCATAATATGTATTTGTTTGTAAATTAATTAATTGTACTTATTATATATATTTTTTTTACGATGCCAAATTTACACAATTTGAAATTACTTTCAAAACAATATTGTGTTTTTATATATTTCTAAATTTGTTTTTCAGCATGATACGACGATCGCACCAGAATACCACTTTCAACATAGCGGAATCCAAGTTCTAGTGCCTTATGCTTTAGATTATCATAGACGTCTTTTGCAACAAATTCTTTTACAGGAAAGTGTTTTTTCGACGGCTGAAAATATTGACCAATTGTTAAAATAGAGCAACCAGCATCTTTAATATCACACATTGTATCAAGCACTTCATCGATTGTTTCTCCTAAACCTAGCATTATTCCCGATTTTGTTGTTATTCCATTTGACGATAAATAGTTCAACACTTTTAGACTGGTATCATAGGTTGCAACTGACCGAATTTCGGGTGTTAAGGAACGAACAGTTTCTAAATTATGAGAAACTATTTCGGGAGCAATTCCTATAATGGAATCCAGTAAAAGGTCTTTGCCATTAAAATCAGGTATAAGTGTTTCTAAAGTACATTGTGGATTTATTTTTCTGATTTCTTTTATAGTATCACACCAAAATGAGACTCCATAGTCTGACAAATCATCGCGATCTACTGACGTTATTACCACATGCTTTAATCCAAATTCTTTGACCGTTTTTGCAATTCTCTCTGGTTCTGAATAATCTGGTTTTAATGGTCTTCCTGTTTTCACGCCACAAAATTTACAGGCTCTTGTACAAACATTTCCAAGAATCATAAATGTTGCTGTACCCCTTGCCCAACAGTCTCTCTTATTGGGACAAAGACCACTTTCACAAATTGTATGAATACCTTGTGAATGAATTTGTAATTCTGTTTTTGAAAATTCAGACAATGATGACAACCTGATTTTAGATTTTCCAAAAGAAGTATGCATACATGAACCCTTTTACAAATAAACACCAAAAACCGCAACCATTATTATAAATAACAATTGCGGTTTTATAAAAACTTATGTAAAGATTGTAATCCTTAAAAGATCACTTCCTTATCTTTTTGATCTTTCAGATAAAAATTACAAACTAGAATTATCTATCTGTTCTGCACCAATACTTCCATTCCCATAAGCAGGACATGGTTCAACAACTTTGCAAGAACTAACAAAAGTTGCTAATAACAAAGAAACAGCAATAACTAGTAAACTTTTTTTCATAACTAATACCCCTTAAAATGTTACTTTAATTCAGAAATCAAATATACTAAAGTTTTTAAATTGCATAAATTATTTTGTTGTTTTTTTATTAATAAATACATTTGTATAATAAAATCTGCATCTTTCAATAACATTTTATGGAAGACAATGGATGTAAATCTATATATTTGCACAAAAGATTAATCATGGTTAAAAATATTCTTTTATTTTTCTTATTCATTGTATCAATTTCTTCATGCAAAGTTTTGACATCAACAGATATGTTTAGAACAGATACAAAATTTGCATTCGATCCTGTAAACAATAAAATAAAAGAAATCAGAATACAACCAGGAGACAAACTCACGATAACGATGAGTACGAACAATGGGTTGACTCTTCTTGAGAACAGTATAGTTGAAGAAAACAGGCAAAACATTAGAACGACGACAGGCTCACCCATTGAATATCTTGTGGATTTTGATAGTACTATTAGAGTGCCGTCTATTGGAAGAATTAGGGTCGGTGGCTATACACTAAGAGAAATGGAGGCTGTTTTAGAAGACAAATTTTCTGAAAATTACCAAAAGCCGTTTGTTACAGTTAAAATAACCAACAGAAAACTATATATGTTTTTTGAACAGGCAACAACTGTTAAAACGATCTCTTTAACCGAGCAAAACATGACATTAGTGGATGCTATTGCTCAGGTTGGAGGAGTTCCTCAAAACAGCAAAGCATATACAATTAAAGTTATTAGAGGTGATAGATTAAACCCCAAAGTCTTTAACTTTAGTGTTCGAACATTAAGTGATTTTAAGAACAACAATCTCTTGTTAGAGGCGAATGACATTGTCTATGTTGATAGTCGACCAAGATATATTACAAAAACATTTAATGAATTTCAACCCTATCTACTCTTTATATCAACATCAGTATTATTATTATCAGTTTACAATCAATATTTCAAATAACCATTGACACCTGAATATAAAAAAATTCCAATAATAAACGACACATTTGATCCAAGTTCGTTTATTTACATTATAAAGAAGAACATTATGCTTTATGCTATCATCATGATTATAGCAGGCATTAGTGGATTCATTTTCCTTCGGTTTTCTTCCCCTTTATATAACACAATGGCGATCATTCAGATTAATAAGTCAACCGACGAAATGAAGGTTAATTTAGTATCCAATGATGATATGAGTAGTGTCTTTGACTATAACATCAACAATTTAGTCGAGTTATTGCGTTCTCCTGAATTCAAAAAACGTACTCTGAAAAAACTTCCTCTTAATATAAATTATTTTTCCGAAGGAACGTTCCTTAATTATGAACAATACACAGCGAACCCATACTTTGTTGAATTACAAGATACTAAAGACTTTTTCCAAAGTATTCCTGTTTATGTTAAATTCATAAACGACAAAACATATATACTAAACTATTCTATAGGTGAAGAAAAATTCACATATACATTAAAAACAAATACATGGAATCAGATCAAAGGATGTAAAATATATCTTAATATATCAAATTATCAAAAAATCGAAGAATATCAGCGATTTTCGCCTGTTAAAAGCTACTATTTTATATCCTACGATGACAATGGAGCTATTGCTGCAAATTTTGCATCGATTGAGATTCGAGTTGCGGATGAACAATCGGGATTGATTGCACTTGAAGACTGGGGGCAAAATCCTACAAAGATTGCAGATATTTTAAATACGCTCATTCAAGATTTTCTTTCATATAACGTAGAAAAGAAACAAGAACAGGCAAATAAAATACTTGATTACATCGATGAACAACTTAAAGTCGTATACAAGAATCTTGATATCTCGGAACGGAATCTTTCGACATTTAAACAGACAAACCATATAGACCAAGATGTTTTAAACATTACTGGGGAACGAATATTAACAAACAACTCAAGCGAAGATAAAGCCGAACAAGTAAAAAAAGAATTTTCAGCCCTACTAAAGGTAAAAGAACAACTGGCATCAAAAGATGCAATGAATACAGCACAACTATTATCGTTACTAAACAACTCTCCATCAGAAAGTATGATTACAAACTATCTGAATGCTATTAATCAATTGCAAAACGAAAGAGACAAAATGCTTGTTAACGTTACAGAAAAGAATCAACGCATAATAACAATTGACAAACAAATTGCGACTCAAAAAGAACTTTTAAATGAATTTGTAAATATCTCAAATCAAAAATTACAAAATGAAATAAAAGCAATCCAGCAACAATCAGTTTCTAAATTTAAGGCTGGAGATACTACTAAAACAAAAAGAAATGTATACGATGAAGTAGAGCTATCAAAATTAACAAGAACCTATAAAATTCATGAAGGATTTTATTATCAGCTTGTTGATATGAAAGCGAAGTATCTGGTTGCAAAAGCAGGTCACGTTTCTCAAAATCTGATTTTAAGAATGGCTGATGTCCCTAAAGATCCCATTTATCCTATTAAGTCAAAAATCATCGCTATTTTTGTGGCTTTGGGTGCCATTATCATTATACTCATAACAGCTATAAAATATCTACTACATAATGATATAACAACACTTTCAGACATCACAAAATATACAGACACTCCTATTTCAGGAGTAATTCCAACAACTCGTAGAGCTTCCAAAACAGATAAAAGATTGCTTGTTGAAAATAAACCCGACTCCATTTTTACGGAAGCTTTTAGAACATTCCGTTCAAATTTGGATTTTTTATCAAGCCAAAAAGGATCGAAAATAGTTGCAGTTTCTTCAACAATTTCGGGAGAAGGTAAAACGTTTATTGCCTTAAATTTAGGTGGTGTATTATCTTTCTCTGGGAAAAATGTAGTAATTCTTGATATGGACTTACGTCGTCCTAAAATCCATATTAATTTCAATGCAGAAAACAGCATGGGAATGAGTACTTTATTAATTGGAAGAGACAGCTTAGAGGATTGTGTTCAACATACTGATTTTAAAAACTACGATTTTATAACATCTGGTCCCATTCCTCCAAATCCGTCAGAATTAGCGACAAGTGAATCATTTGACAATCTTCTTGAACGATTAAAATCAATATACGATATTATAATTATAGATACACCTCCAATTGGGATTGTTTCTGATGCGATTTATAGTTTTCAGAGAGCTGACTACCCAATCTATGTAACGAGAGTGAATTTCTCGAAAAAGAATTTTATTTATAATCTTAATTATATAAAAGAATCAAAAGATATCAAAAACATGTCGATAGTTCTTAATGGTGTAGGTGTTAGAACATCCAAATATGGATATGGATATAAAAACAATTATAATTCCTATGGATATAGTTATGGATATAGTTATGGATATACATATGGATATAGCTATGGACATTATAGTAGCAAGAATGATATTGATACAAGAGCAAGAGGTATATATAAATATCTAAAATATTTAAACATTTTTTATTACTTAAATACAGACAAAGAAAAATAATGATTTCTCTTTTACCATTTATTATAATATCATTGATAGTCGCATTTTTTAGTTTTCAATTTTTAATTAATAGAAGCAGCTTAAATCAACTAAGGAAAAATAATGATAAAGGCGAACGTTGGGCTACGCAACGAAAACCGATAATTGGTGGAATAGGATTTTATATTGCATTCCTTTTTAGTGTCGTCTTTTACTATTCTTTCATTTCGAAAGAGTTCCATTTTAATATTGAATTTTGGACTCTATTATTAATTTGTTCCCTCGGTTTTTTTTCAGGATTATGGGACGATCTGAAAGGATCAACACCAAAAGTTAAACTACTGATTCAACTATTGATTGGAATAATAATCATAGCGTCGGGTCATGGAATTTCAGCTTTCGACTCAAATTGGATTAATTTCCCAATAACTCTTTTATGGGTGGTGTCATTAATGAATTCAATTAACATGCTTGATAATATGGATGCGATCACGACTTCCGTAAGTGGTGTAATCATAGCATCACTAATTGGAATTGAATTATTTTTGATAGGACATATTACATTCTACACCTACACTTGTTTAGGAATATTAATTTCATTAATCATTTTCTTAAAATGGAATTGGAATCCATCGAAGATGTATATGGGCGATAATGGAAGTCAATTTTTAGGAGCGTTTTTAGCATTTATCGGCATCAAAATTCTGTGGAATAATCATATTAATCATCTATCAGAATTCCCTATTCAGGAATTTATTGCCGTATTTTTATCTTTTATCGTAATGATTTCTGATACAGCAACGGTCACAATTAATAGACTTAGAGCAGGTAAATCGCCTTTTATTGGAGGGAAGGATCATACAACACATCATCTGTCGTACTTAGGCCTTTCTGAACGTCAAGTTGCTCTTACGTTGATTGGGATATCTATAATAGCAAATTGTTGTGCATTTTATGTTCTATGCATCGAAAAGAATCTAACTGTACTTAAATCCATCATTTGGCTACTGTTCACTCTTGCAATTTTTGCTGGATTGTATTCAACAACCATCTTTGCAAAGCAAAAAAAATAGGACATCGAAAATGGGGAAAATATTGCTAAAATATAGAACATTCTCTTTTATTGTAGGATCGCTTTTTATTCTCTTTATTATTAGCCGTTTATTTATTTTCTCATCAAACGGTGAACCCGACAGCAATTCATTTTTTGAGCTTAAACCAATTGGACAACAACCATATATTCCTTCAAAGCTCATTTTTGCAAATGAAACCGTTCCTGTTCAACATAATGATGTAAAAGAATGTCTCGACAGAGAATTACTTTCAAATGCTTATTGGCACTCGCAGACAATTTTACTTTTCAAACGTGCTCATCGATATTTCCCAGCAATTGAACCTATTTTAAAAAGATATGGTATTCCTGATGATTTTAAATATATTCCACTCATTGAAAGTGGCTTATTAAATATTGGATCACCGGCCGGAGCTCGTGGATACTGGCAATTGATAGAGGGAACCGCAAAAGAAAATGGATTAGAAGTGAACGATGATGTTGATGAACGAAATCATATCGAAAAATCGACTGAAGCAGCATGCAAATTTTTTTTACAAGCATACAATAAATTTCAAAGCTGGCCAATGGTTGCGGCATCATATAATATGGGAATTACCGGTTTATATAATCAAGTGAAAAACCAAGGAACTAATAATTTCTACGATTTATGGCTCAATACAGAAACAGGTAGGTATATATTTAGAGTTATTGCTCTAAAACTCATATTTGAAAATCCTAAAATATATGGTTTTGAATTGAAAGAAACTGATTTATATAGCCCAATTCCGACCAAGAACATTGAAATAGATTCGTCAATCACAAATTTGTTTAGTTTTGCAAAGTCTCAAGGGTTATCATATAAAGCCTTCAAAACCTACAATCCTTGGCTAGTTTCGACTAAACTTCCGAATAAATCGAGAAAAAAATACACGATTGCGATTCCTGAAGAAGGCTTTAGAAATATCACATTTGACTCAAACGAGTAATATCATGACAGAACAAACAATCTCTGAAGATAGCCTCGAAGATAATTATATTCATGTTGAAGGTGCCAGAGAAAATAATCTTAAGAATATAGATGTTTCAATACCTAGAGATAAATTAACCGTCATTACTGGATTAAGTGGAAGCGGTAAATCATCATTAGCTTTTGACACAATATATGCTGAAGGGCAACGCAGATATATTGATACCTTTTCTTCTTATTCACGTCAGTTCCTTGGAGGAATGGAACGCCCCGATGTTGATAAAATAACAGGACTAAGCCCAGTTATTTCAATCGAACAGAAAACCACAAATAAAAATCCACGATCTACTGTTGGTACAACCACCGAAATATACGATTTCTTAAGACTTCTCTACGCTCGAATAGGTGAAGCTTATTCATATTTGTCGGGCGAAAAAATGGTTAAATATTCGTCCGCTCAAATCATTAATTTAATCATCGAGAAATATACAGGGAAAAAGGCTTATATACTAGCTCCTGTTGTTAAAGGAAGAAAAGGACATTATAAAGAGCTTTTTGAGCAAATCCGAAAAAAAGGTTTTCTTCATGCCAGAATAGATGGTGCAGTTCAAGAAATAAAATTCGGTCACAAAGTTGATCGATATAAGATTCATGAAATCGAAATAGTTATTGACAAACTTATCGTTGATATAAAAGACGAAAAACGAATAAAACAATCAGTTGATATAGCAATGAAACATGGTCATGGAACGATCATGGTCATTGATTACGAAACGAACGAATCACGATATTACAGTAAAAAATTAATGTGTCCGGTTACAGGTATCTCATACAATGAGCCGGCACCTCATTCATTTTCATTCAATTCACCACATGGTGCCTGTCCTCGTTGTAGTGGCTTAGGTTATGTAAATGAAATTGACATAAATAAAATAATACCGAATCAAAGCTTAAGTATAAAAAAAGGCGGAATCAAACCTCTGGGCGTTTATAAAAAAAATCTCATTTTCTGCCAGTTAGAAGCTATAATTCATAAATACGGATATACCTTAGATACACCAATTGAAGAAATATCAGAAGATGCATTAAACGTTATCATGTTTGGTTCAAACGAAATGTTTTCGATGCAAACTGCACCAATAGGCATTAATTCAAACTTCTTTCTAAACTTCGAAGGACTTTTGTCATATTTATTAAAGATTAACGACATTGATACTCAGATCCATGAAAATGGAACTCGTTACGATGATATGTTATCTCATACAATCTGCCCAGAATGTAAAGGATTGAGATTGAAAAAGGAATCACTGCATTTTAAAATTGACGATAAAAATATCTCGGAACTTGCAAAATTGGATATAACATCGCTAAAAGAATGGTTTGACAATATTCATACAAAACTTAATACTAAAGAGAAAACAATAGCAACCGAAGTGATTAAGGAAATTTCATCACGATTGAATTTTCTACTTGACGTCGGACTCCATTATCTGTCCCTTGATAGGAATTCAAATAGTCTGTCGGGAGGCGAGAGTCAACGCATAAGGCTTGCAACACAAATTGGTTCTCAACTCGTTAATGTTCTTTATATACTCGACGAACCTAGTATAGGTCTTCATCAACGAGACAACATTCAACTTATTGAAGCTCTGAAAAAACTTCGTGACTTAGGGAATACAATCATTGTTGTTGAACATGATAAAGACATGATGCTTGCAGCCGATTATATTATTGATATTGGACCAGGAGCCGGAAAACATGGCGGAATAGTGAGTGCACAAGGAATTCCCGCAGAATTTATAAAACAAACAAGTATTACAACCGATTTCTTAAAAGGAATTCAAAAAATTAACATCCCAACCAAATACAGAGACGGAAATGGTAAAAGCTTAAAATTATTTGGAGCCACAGGTCACAATCTTAAAAACGTAAATATAGACATTCCTCTTGGCAAATTTATTAGCATTACCGGAGTTTCCGGGAGTGGAAAATCATCATTAATAAATCAGACATTACACCCCATATTAAACAAGCATTTCTATAATTCCTTAGCAGAACCATTGCCGTATGAAAGAATTGAAGGAATCGAAAATATAAATAAAGTCATAGAGGTCGACCAATCGCCAATAGGGCGAACACCACGATCAAATCCGGCAACATATACAAAGATGTTTGATGAAATTCGAAAAGTCTTTGAGAAACTGCCAGAATCGAAAATCAGAGGATACAATTCGGGGCGCTATTCTTTTAATATAAAAGGTGGACGATGTGAAAAATGTAAAGGAGCTGGCTTAAGTATAATTGAAATGAATTTTTTGCCAGACGTTTATATACGTTGCGACGAATGTAATGGCAAACGCTACAATCGAGAAACGCTAGAAGTCCGTTATAAAGGCAAATCAATCAGCGACGTACTTGATATGACAATTAGTCAAGCTGTTGATTTTTTTGAAAATATACCATCTATAGCACTCAAAGCAAAGGCCTTGAACGAAGTTGGACTAGGATACGTAACATTAGGACAAGCATCGACAACTCTTTCGGGTGGAGAAGCACAACGAGTTAAATTAGCCACCGAATTATCGAAAAAAGACACGGGAAATACACTTTACATTCTTGATGAACCAACAACTGGACTACATTTCTATGATATTAAAATTTTACTAAACGTCTTAAATAAATTAGTCGACAAAGGCAATACCGTTGTGATTATTGAACATAATTTAGATGTAATAAAATCATCGGACTGGATTATTGACATTGGGTCTGAAGGAGGCAAAAACGGAGGCTCAATCATTTGTGCAGGAACACCATTACATGTCATGAATAATAAAAACAGTTATACAGCACAATTTTTAAAAGCCGAATTAGAAAATAAGTAACATTTTTATATTTTAGAAGTACAAATTCGAAATTTAACAATAAAAAAAGATTATTGATATGACCGAAGATGAAGAAAAATTCAGGGATGCCTTTAAAATAAAAGACTGGCAAGAAATTCACACAAACGATACTTGGGAAATTTTCAAAATTATGGCCGAATTTGTCGAAGGATTTGAAAAAATGGCAAAAATCGGACCTTGTGTTTCAATTTTTGGATCTGCAAGAACAAAAGTTGAAAATAAATATTACCAATTAGCCGAAGATATTGCATACAATCTTACAAGAAGCGGCTACGGAGTGATAACTGGAGGCGGTCCGGGAATTATGGAAGCCGCCAACAAAGGTGCTAAGCGAGGAGGCGGACGATCTGTTGGATTAAACATAAAATTACCATTTGAACAATATTCAAATTCATACATTGATAAAGACAAAATAATCAATTTCGATTATTTTTTTGTTCGAAAAGTAATGTTTGTAAAATATTCTCAAGGGTTTATAATCATGCCGGGCGGTTTTGGAACTTTCGATGAACTTTTTGAAGCAATCACATTAATTCAAACAGAAAAAATATTAAAATTTCCAATCGTCTTAGTCGGCAAAGATTACTGGAATGGACTCGTCGAATGGATAAAAGACAAAGTGTTAAACGATCAACATAACATAGGTGCCGCCGATATTGATTCGTTACACATGGTAGACACCGCAGACGAGGCTGTGAGTTATATAGATGCCTTCTATTCTAAATTTTTGTTATCACCAAACTTTTAAACTGTTGACTTTCTATAAAAAAGGAGATATTCTACAAAGAATGTCTCCTTTTTTATGAATTAATTGTACATTAGCAATAGATCTCAGATTAAAAACGTTAATGAATATGTTGATTTTTAAATTATTAAAAATATTCAACTGAATTTAAAAATAACATGCAACTTTTAAAACAAAGCTATTGTCTTACTAACAAGAAAATGAAAAATGTTTTCGGAAAAAGAGATTATTGATGGGTGTATAAAAAACGACCGGAAGATGCAAAAGGAGCTGTACAAAAAGTTCGCTTCTCGAATGTTCTCGATCTGTCTGCGATATGCAAAAAGCAGAGAAGAAGCACAAGACATCTTACAGGAAGGTTTTATGAAAGTTTATACGAAAATAAATCAATTTTCAGGAGAACATTCATTTGAAGGATGGTTGAAACGGATATTTGCAAACACATCAATCACCCATTACAAAACAAATTTGAAATATTATTATCAAGATGATATAACAGAAATTAAAGAAAGTGAAACCCTCCACTTCAACGCTGACGACTGCGAATACTCGCATGAAGAACTACTTGGAGTAATAGAAAGTTTATCTGATGGATACAGAATGGTTTTCAATCTCTTCGCAATCGAAGGATTCAAACATAAAGAAATTGCAGAAATGCTGGGAATTGATGAAACAACATCAAAATCTCAATTCTTTAGAGCTAGGAAACTTATCCAAAAGAAACTGCTTGAATTAAGTGGGGAAAAAGTAATGAATGAAAGAAATGATTAGCGAAAATCAAGATATTGAAAACATGTTTAACGGAGCATTTAATGGGGCAGAAGAACTACCTCCGGAAAGTGTTTGGGAAAATATTGAAAAACAACTTGACGAAGGAAGCGTAAATGGCTTATTTAAGAAAACCTTCGAACATGATAGCGTTGAGCCACCGATAGGTATATGGTCTAAAATTCAACAAAGCCTATGGATGAGAGATTTCATGCATTTTACGCCTAACAGAATTAACATATATTACACCTCAATTGTTGCAGTTATTGCTGGACTAGGATTATTTTTATCTAACGAGGGAAAAGGCATAAAACAACATCCAACGAATATCAATGTACAAAAAAACGAGCAAGTATTAACTGAGAGTATGTCAAAAAAATTGGTAAGTCCAAACACAATTACAAATTCGAATACAAGCCAATTAATTTCGCATAAAAAAACAATAATTTCTTCTGAGATTTCACACCAAACCAAAGTGAATTCAAGTAATGAATTTCAAAACACAACAACAATAATCCAAAGCAATTCGAACAATCAAGAAGAAATGCCAAGTGGCCAATTTTTATTTGGAGATTCTCTAATATGCGAAGGGACAGAACGTATCTATAACATAAGTGGAAACATATCAAATTGTGAAATAAAATGGACAGTAAATCCAAAAGCAACGATTGAAAAACTAGCAAAAAACAAAATTAGTTTGACATGTAATAAAGCTGGTCTATATAAAATAGAAGCTGAACTTTCAAACTCTGGAGGGAAAAAGACAATTGAATACCAAATTAGAGCAATTGATCTAACAACACCAACAATTGTAGGAAACTCCAAAATTTGCGAAGGGACTCAAACACAATTTAAATTAGGAAGTGCTCATTATATTAGCAAAATGTATGCATGGGATGTTGTAAATAACAAATATACAAACACAACAAGCGGTGTTATTGTTGTTGACTGTAAAATACCTGGATATGACACTATTAAGGTTCACGATATAAATACAAAAACGGGATGCAATAATACTGCAACATATCCAATAATAATCTTCCCAAAACCGGATGCTGATTTTAAAATAGTGGATAATGGGAATGGCATAGTCGATCTTCGAAACACATCAAGATGTGGGCAAAAATCAGTAAATTGCAAACAAACAGTAAGATGGTCTGTTAATGATCAGAACTATTCAAAGGACAACATAACCGTTGAATTTACTGAAAACGGAATATACACAGCAATTCTTGAGGTACAGAACGAATTCAATTGCAAAGAATCTGTTAAAAAAGATATAACCATTGACATTCAAAATTTATTTGTACCAAACGCTTTCGTTTCAGGTAATGACAATAATTCATTCATACCAAAAGGCGAAAATTTAGCAACATACAGTATTGAAATATTTGATGCCTCGAATAAAAAGCTATGGGAATCGACACAACTAAATGATGGTCGCCCTTCTGAAGGCTGGAACGGAGAAGTTGATGGTCAAATGATGCCCTACGGAACCTACTATTGGAAAATCAAAGCCACCTTTAAGGACGGAACAACATGGAAAGGTGTGAATCAAAAAGGTCGTTATCAAACATTTGGCACTTTTGTTCTTCTAAAAAAACAATAATTCTTTTGCTTTTCATTTTCATACGTTTACTTTAGTTGTAGCATATTTTTAACTAAATATGCTACAATTTAAAAGTAATTTATAAATTTGCTCATCATATATAAAAAACAAAACAATAGACTATGAAATTGTTAGAAGGTAAAACAGCACTAGTAACAGGTGCCTCAAGAGGAATAGGTAGAGCTATCTCTTTAAAATTAGCAGAACAGGGTTGTAATGTGGCATTTACCGACTTAGTGGTAAATGAACAAGCTATTATCGTTGAAGGCGAACTGAAAGCTTTCGGAGTAAAAGCAAAAGCCTACGCATCCGATGCAAGTAAATTTATAAATTCACAAGAGATTGTTGACGAAATCGTTAAAGATTTTGGTCAAATTGACATTCTTGTCAACAACGCTGGTATCACAAAAGATACTCTTTTGATGAGAATGACCGAGGAACAATGGGATATGGTTATAAACATCAACCTTAAATCAGTCTTTAATCTAACAAAAGCCGTTCAAAAATATATGCTTAAACAACGGTCTGGTTCTATCGTGAACATCAGTTCGGTTGTCGGAGTTAGTGGCAATGCCGGTCAAGCAAATTACTCTGCATCAAAAGCAGGCATCATTGGATTTACAAAATCGGTAGCAAAAGAACTTGGTTCAAGAAACATCCGCTGTAATGCAATTGCTCCAGGATTTATTATTACAGAAATGACTGCAAAATTATCTCCAGAGGCAGTTGCCGAATGGCAAAAGAATATACCTCTTCAACGAGGAGGGACACCAGAAGAAGTTGCGAAAGCTGTATTATTCTTCGCATCAGACCTATCTTCTTATGTAACCGGACAAGTAATGCTTGTTTGTGGCGGAATGCACATGTAGAATTTTTCTAAGAATGTATTTAGAAGTCCAATGGGCGGAAACGTCTATTGGACTTTTTGTTTTAATTTGCATTGTTATAAACTTTCTATAAAGTGAATACCGAGCTCTCAAAAAATTTCCGACCTTTGTACCATGTCTGATATTATTAAACTATTACCTGATTCGGTAGCAAACCAAATAGCTGCTGGAGAGGTTATTCAACGACCCGCATCAGTAATCAAAGAACTGGTCGAAAATTCAGTTGATGCAGGAAGCACTTCCATTATCGTTCATGTAAAAGACGCCGGTCGTACACTTATTCAAGTAATTGATAATGGCAACGGAATGAGTCCAACAGATGCCCGTATGGCTTTTGAACGTCATGCAACATCAAAGATTTCAAATGCAGAAGACATCTTTACCATAAAAACGAAGGGATTCAGAGGCGAGGCTCTTGCTTCGATTGCAGCCGTTGCACAAGTAGAACTGAGGACAAACACTGCTAACGAAGAACTTGGAACATCAATAATTATTAATGGCTCAGTTGTTGAGAAACAAGAAGCCGTACAACAAATACAAGGCAGTAATTTCATTGTCAAAAATCTCTTCTATAATATTCCTGTCAGACGCGAATTCCTAAAAAGCGATAACTATGAATTAAGTCTTATTGTTGAAGATTTTCAGCGAGTGGCACTTGCACATCCTGAAGTTGCTTTTTCACTGTATCATAATGGCAAAGAAATGTTCAATCTGCCAAAATCAATCCAGAAACAACGAATATTACATCTTTTCGGTAAACAATTCGACAAGACACTAATACCTGTTTCTATAAAAACAAATCTGGTTGAAATAAACGGCTTTGTTTCTCTGCCCGAAACCGCAAAGACAAAAAATAGCGAACAATATTTTATAGTAAACAACAGGTTCATCAAACACCGATCTTTTTATGGAGCCGTGATGCGGGCTTATAATAATATTCTACCAGAACGAAAGCAACCACAATATTTTCTCTTCTTCGATCTCAATCCTGGAGAAATAGACATCAATATCCACCCGACAAAAACGGAAGTTAAATTTAAACAAGAAGCTCAGATAAGCTCTATGTTAGAAGCTGCTGTGAAAGAATCGTTAGGGAAATTCAATGTAAAAGCATCAATAGATTTTGACGACGATCTATCATATCACGATATGTTTAAACCAACATCGGGACCCGTTTCAATGCCTTCGATAGAAATTGATCCAAACTTCAATCCATTCACCACAAGAACATCGGCCTCATTGTCATCGTCCAATAGGCAAAGTATTTCGAAACTCAACAACACAAAAGATAATTTATCGAACTGGGAAGACCTTTATAGAGGTTTTGAGGAAGAAGGCAAATCGGAGCAAAAAGTTTTTCAATCATCATTGAATATTGAACCAGACAATAAGCAGCAAGAAACTGGTTCATTCATGCAGTTTCGTCAAAAATACATAATCACGGCAGTAAAATCGGGCATTATGATGATTGACCAAAAACGTGCTCACGAACGAATTCTATACGATCGCTACATGCAATCACTAAAAAACGAACGTTTGATTGTACAAAACATGCTTCATCCACATATTTTTGAAGTAAATGCATCGGACTATGATCTATTAAAAGAAGCTTTACCGGAATTTCGGATTATGGGATTTGAGATGGAAGATTTTGGAAAAAATTCGTTTGCTGTTACAGGAATTCCTGTTGATATGAAAACTTCGGATATAGACACAAGACTTAACGAACTATTGATGTCATATAGAGAAAACAGATTAAACAGCAAACTGGAAATAAAAGAAAGTCTGGCACGGTCACTAGCCAAATTCAATGCCATTACTTACGGCACAAAACTAGACACTCAAGAAATTCAGGAGTTGATAAGTGACTTATTTTCCTGCCAATCGCCCAATCTTGCACCCGACGGCAAAAAAATTGTTTATATCATGGAAAATGATGAAATTGCATCAAAATTTTAATAATTATTAAATGAATAGTTATAGTCCACAACAATTTTCTACGTTACCTCCGGTAATTAAAAATTTAATTATAATAAACGTTTTATTTTTCCTTGCATCACTTGCATTCCAGCATGTAACAGGAGGTGAATTAAGCGATTACGTTGGATTACATTACCCTATTGCAAAACAATTTATGCCATATCAATTTTTGACATACATGTTTATGCATGCAAGTTTCTCTCACTTATTTTTTAATATGTTTGCATTGTGGATGTTTGGGAATGTTTTGGAGAACATTTGGGGTCCAAAAAAGTTTTTGCTTTACTTCATAGTAACAGGAATCGGTGCAGCATTAACCCATTATGCTATTTTTTACTTCCAAATATCACCAACTCTTGGAGCGATTGATCATTATTTGTCGAAACCATCAATTGATGCATTTGCAGCCTTTCGAAATTCACAATATTTTACCATATCATCAGTCGAAATGCAAAATTCATTTAATCTTTTTGCTACAAAATACAACACATTATTACTCTCTAGTCCCAAACAAGCAATAGCCGAATCGGTTCGTTTCATGTACGAATATCGCGAAGCTATTTTAAATGCACCGGTTGTTATCGGAGCATCGGGAGCTGTATTTGGCGTTTTACTGGCTTTTGGAATGATGTTTCCAAACTCGCTTATTTATCTATACTTTTTTATACCAATCAAGGCAAAATGGTTTGTTTTAATATATGGAGCTATTGAACTTTTTAGTGGAGTAATGGGCATGGAAGGTGATAATGTAGCACATTTTGCACACCTTGGAGGAATGATCTTTGGCTTTGCATTACTTTATTATTGGGATCATCAGAAAAAGAAAAGGAAATTATACTGATGATAATTCGTCGAATTATTAAAAAACACAAGCTTCAATAAACGAAGACTGACAATTGTTAATCCAAATTAAAATCAGATGAATTTCGTCTCAGAAATAAAACAATCGTTCAAACAAGGCAATATGCTCACGAAGCTGATTTATGCTAATGTTTTCGTATTTCTATTTGTGAAGATTGTTGAAGTTATTTCATTTATTTCACAAACAGATTTTATTAATCCTTTGATGTCGATGCTATCGGTACCATCGCAGCTAATCAATTTACCATTACGATTTTGGACTCCACTAACATATATGTTTCTCCATCAAGGATTTTTGCACGTTTTGTTCAATCTTCTATGGCTATATTGGATAGGTCTTATTTTCGTAGATTTCTTGAATGAGAAACGATTCCTTGCCGTTTACATTTTTGGTGGACTTTCGGGTGCGGCTCTCTACTTACTCGCATTTAATACCATTCCTGTCTTTCAAAACTCTACGGGTTATTTGCTAGGAGCTTCGGCTTCTGTTATGGCAATTGTTTTTGCAATAACAATGTATGTACCTGATTACACCCTTTATCTTTTTTTAATTGGTCCGGTAAAATTAAAATGGCTTGCGTTAGTCCTCATCATTATTGACATTATAATGCTTACCGATGGCAATCCTGGCGGACATATAGCTCATTTAGGAGGTGCCTTATACGGAATATATTGGGGCTACAGATTAAAACAAGGGAAAGATATTACAAAATGGTTGACAGGAGGATCTCTTTCAAAAATATTTAAGGCAAGACCAAAAGTTAAACTGCACTATTCAAACGGCAGAAATACAAGTTATAAAACGGAATCACAAACATCAACGATAGACCAAAAAGTTGTTGATCGTATTTTAGATAAGATTGCAAAATCAGGATATGAAAGCCTAACCTCAACAGAAAAAGAACAATTATTTAAAGCCAGCAATAAAAAATAATCATTGTGCGAACTTTTACCCGAATTATATTACTCACAATCAACATTTTGTTTGCCATTGGCACTTTATTTATAATTGCAGCAGTAAATATCAGCCCTGTCCATCTTTGGTATCTGGCATTTATGGGATTCAGTTTCCCGATCGTGATGATATTTCATTTGTTTTTTGGAATATTTTGGTTGTTTTGTCAGCACAAATATTTTAGTATCCTATCAATTTTTTGCTTTTTAATAGGCTTATATCTAGGAGGTTTCCCTTACGAATTTCACAGACACAATGAGGAAAAAGGAATAAAATTGATTAGTTACAATGTTAAAAATTTTGATTTATACAATTGGCATGGCAATTTCAAAAGGCGTGACAGTATTATTGATTATTTAAAAGAAATTAAGCCAGATATCATTTGTTTTCAGGAATATTACAACGATAAATTAAATACATATAACACAAACGATTCGTTGAAACGAATTCTAGGGCTGCCCTATGTTCACTATCAATCATTGGTGAATGTCAATAATTTATATGATTTTGGAATGGCAACTTTGAGTAAATATCCAATAATAAAACAACAAAAACTTTTTCGATCGCCACAATCGACGAACAATGTTATGATAACAGATATTATTATTGGAGACGATACCATTCGAGTTTTTAATTGTCATTTAGAATCTATCCATTTGGAAAAATCGAACTATGAAACCATTGACAAAATTCAAAACCGAAGTTATAGCGACGAAGACTCTTCTGATTTGCACAATATTAGAGCAAAATTAAAGAAAGCCTTTTTCAAGCGTGCAACCCAAGCCGACAGTGTCTCAATGGCAATTCGCAATTCGCCATATCCGGTCATTGTCTGTGGCGACTTCAATGACATTCCGCTTTCATATACATACCACACCATCAAACATCACAATAATCTAGTCGATGCTTTTCGCAATTCAGGACATGGAATGGGTGGAACCTATATTGGCAAACTACCTTCATTTAGAATAGACTATATTTTGCATTCCGACAAAATAAAATCGAGCAATTTCACAACAGGGCATCGAATTTTATCGGATCATTATGCGATTTACTGCACATTAAATCTTACAAAAAAATAATTTGTCCTGACATCTAAAATGAAAAACTATTTTACAACATCTAAAAAAACAAAGCAATAGCTTCGATGAGTAACAAAAACTTTTAACCAAATGAAGCACAAAATCACGATATTGTATTACTTTTGTGACCTATTATAAACAGAAATATAACAAAAATGAAGGTAATAGACATCTTAAAATCATCTAAGAAAACATTATTCTCATTCGAAATTCTCCCGCCGATAAAAGGGAAAGGTTTCGATACGGTTTGTTCATTTATCGATCCGTTGATGGAATTTAAACCGGCATTTATTAATATAACGTCTCATCGCGAACAAATCGATCAAAATAATCAACGAGTACGTTTACGTCCTGGAACTGTTGCTATTAGTGCATCTATTCAACATAAATATGACATAGAAGTTGTGCCACATATTCTCTGTGGTGGATTTACTCGCAAAGAGACCGAATATGTGTTGATTGATTTGAATTTCTTAGGAATCCAAAATATTCTGGCACTTCGTGGCGACCAAATGAAAGTCGAATCAGAATATAGACCAGAACCTGATGGGAATGAATTTGCATCGCAACTGGTTACACAAGCAATGGCAATGAATAAGGGAAAATATCTTGATGATGCAGAAACCCAAAAATCAGCAATGACAAATTTCTGTTGCGGAGTAGCCGGATACCCCGAGAAGCATTATAGTGCCACGAGCCTTGATGCTGATATTCAAAACCTAAAGAAAAAGGTTGAAGCCGGTGCTGAATATATCACAACACAAATGTTTTTTGACAATGCCGTTTATTTCGATTTCGTTCGCAAATGTCGTGAAGTTGGAATCAATGTTCCCATTATTCCAGGAATCAAACCGCTAGCATTAAAAAATCAGATTGATATATTGCCAAAACTTTTTAGCATTGATTTCCCAACAGATTTGAAAAATGCTATAAACGCATGCAAAGATGATGATGCAGCCCGTCAAGTTGGAACCGAATGGTGTATAATGCAGGCAAAAGATCTTTACAAAAAGAATGTTCCTGCTGTTCATTTATATACGTATGGTTTTGTGAAACAAGCACAGGAAATTTGTCAACAAGTGTTTTAACCATTGCAAAGCTCAACATTACAAATAAAATACAATGTTTGAGGAGAGAATAAAATCTCTCCTTTTTTTATCATAATAAACAAAGAAATTTGTCGACCAACCTTTTGGGGAAACAGAAAACAGACATTTTTTGAGTTTTTAATTTATATATAATGGTTTCAGTTACAAATCTCACCGTTCAGTTTGGTGGGAAAGATCTTTTCAAAGATGTTACATTCCTTGTCAATGCACGCGATCGTATTGGTTTAGTTGGTAAAAACGGTGCAGGAAAATCAACACTTCTCAAAGTTTTGATTGGGATGGTACAAAAAGAATATGGAACAATTGTCGTTCCTCATCATATAAAACTAGGATATCTACCTCAGGAATTAAAGGTAAGCGATTCTCGGACAGTATTCGAAGAAGCTTTAACGGCATTTTCGGAACACAACGATATAGAAACCGAGCTTGCTGAAGTGCAAAAGGAACTTGAAATACGCACCGATTACGAAACAGACAGCTACGCCGAATTAATTGATCTTATCACCGATCTGAACGATAAACTTCAAATGCTTGGTAGCTCAAATCGCGATGCGGAAGTTGAAATGACATTGTTAGGACTTGGGTTCAAACGTAGCGATTTCCATCGACCAACGGCTCAATTCAGCGGAGGCTGGCGTATGCGAATAGAACTGGCAAAAATTCTATTAAAACGACCTAACGTTTTTTTACTTGATGAGCCAACCAATCATCTTGATATAGAATCGATACAATGGCTTGAAGAATTTTTAAGAAGCTACAAAGGAGCTATGATTCTTATTTCGCACGATCGTCGATTTCTTGACACAGTAACAAACAGAACAATTGAGATTTCTTTAGGAAAGATTTATGATTATAAAGCTGCATATTCAAGGTATCTGGAACTTCGTCAAGAACGTCGAGAAAATCAAATGCAAGCATACCTTAATCAGCAAAAAATGATTGCCGAGACTGAAGAATTTATTGAACGGTTTCGTTACAAAGCAACAAAGGCTGTGCAAGTACAATCAAGAATAAAACAGCTCGATAAAGTTGAACGCCTTGAAGTGGAAGAAGAGGATAAAGCAGCCATTAATTTTCACTTTCCCCCGGCACCACGTTCAGGACGTGAAGTTGTTGTTGCTACAAATGTTATTAAAAAATATGGAGAAAAAGTTGTCCTTAATGGAGTAAATCTGAACATAGAACGAGGCGAAAAAGTGGCTCTTGTGGGTAAAAACGGCGAAGGTAAAACTACGTTCATTAAATGTTTGATGGATGAAGTTGAATATCAAGGTACATTAACCAAAGGACACAACGTCCATATTGGCTATTTTGCTCAAAATCAAGACGAACTTTTACCTCCAGATAGAACCGTTTTCGAAGTATTAGATGATATTGCCGTTGGCGATGTTCGCAAAAGGGTTCGTGATATTTTAGGTTCATTCCTTTTCTCCGGCGAAGATGTTGAAAAAAAGGCAAGAGTTCTCTCGGGTGGCGAGCGTAACCGTCTGGCAATGTCAAAATTATTGCTTGAACCATATAATCTGTTAGTTCTTGATGAACCAACCAATCATCTTGATATAAAGTCGAAAGAAATTCTAAAAAATGCTCTCTTGCAATACGATGGGACTGTCATTCTGGTATCGCACGATCGTGATTTTCTTGAAGGATTGGTAAGCAAGGTCTATGAATTTGGCGACACCATAGCAAAAGAACATCTTGGTTCTGTCCAAGATTTTCTAGACAAGAAAAAAATGGAAACATTCCGTGAATTGGAGGCTACTCGTAAAATAGCATCAACAACAAAAGCAGAAAAGAAAGAAGCGAGAAATATCCTTTCAAATGAGGAAAAGCAATTAAAAGATCGAGAGACAAAACGTCTGCAAACAGCCATCAAAAAAGCAGAGGGAAATATTCAACGCATCGAAGCGGAAATGGCAATTCTTACAGAAAAGATTAATGATCCAAAACATAGTGTTGAACAATCGTTATATATTACCTTTTCTCAGTTACAAACGCAACTTGAGGCTGAAATGAATAGTTGGGAAAAGTTAGGTGAAGAATTGGAACGTCTATAATAAAAGAAGTCCCAATGATTTTATCGGGACTTCTTTTTACTATCCGTTTCTCAGGAGAAAAATGGTAAAACAAGTAATAATAGCGAAAGACCAATAAGTATCGAGACTGCCGACCATCCAATAATATTATTCATTGGTTTATTGACATGCTCACCCATAATCTTTTTATTATTCACCAATAAAATCATACAAATAAGAACAATTGGTAATAATATTCCATTAAGAACCTGCGATCCGAGAGAAATAGAAATCAACGGAGCATTTGGAATTAAGATAATTGCCGCTGATATAATTAAAATACCGGTATACAAGACATAAAATTCAGGAGCTTCTTCCCATTTTTTATCAATACCTGCCTCAAAGCCAAAAGCCTCACACACATAGAAAGCCGTTGCAAGTGGCAAAATAGTGGCCGAGAACACCGAAGCTACAAATAATCCGAAAGCGAATATTTGCGAGGCAAAACTTCCTGCAAATGGTTTTAAGGCCATTGCAGCATCTTTCGCTTCATTTATCTGAACGCCATTGACATGAAGTGTTGATGCACAAGCAACAATAATAAAAAAAGCAACGAGCACCGTAGCAACACATCCAACAACAATATCGACGAGTGTGTATTTGAAATCTTTCATTTTCAGACCTTTCTCAATGACCGATGATTGCATATAAAACTGCATCCACGGAGCAATGGTTGTTCCCACAATTCCAATAATCATTGCAATGCTTGAGGTATTAAATTCTAATTTAGGATTTATAATGGCTGTGCCAATCTCACTCCAGTGAGGATGACCTAACAGAGCCGAAACGACATAAGTCAACAATGAGACACTAAATATAAGGAAAATTCTTTCTGCAACTTTGTAGGTACCTTTCACAACCAATATCCACACCATAAAACTGACAACAGGTACCGAAATATATTTACTTACCCCAAAGACCTCCATACTTCCGGCAACTCCGGCAAATTCGGTGGTTGTATTCCCAATATCGGCAATAAGAAGTCCAATAAAAATAAAGAATGTTATTTTAACTCCGGCATTTTCTCTGATTAAGTCGGCCAAACCTTTACCTGTAACAATCCCCATTCGGGCGTTCATTTCCTGAATTACAATAAGGACAATAAATGAAGGGATTAAAGTCCACAGTAAGTTATATCCATACAAAGCTCCAGCCACCGAATAGGTTGTAATACCTCCGGCATCATTATCAACACTTCCTGTAATAATTCCTGGACCAAGAATGGCAAAGAAAATGGCGAGTTTTGCAAAAAAACTTTTTTTTGGTTTCAACATCTCACACCTCCCAATCTATCTTTTGTTTGTTTTTCCTTTGTTTATAAGGTCTTCCACAATAGAATCAATAATAACAATACCTTGAATTTTACTTGCTGTATCTATCACCGGAATAGCAAGCATGTTATATTTCGAAATAATTTCGGCCAATGAGTCGATTTTGTCATCATCAAAAACTGTAATTAGTTTGACATCCATTATTTGATGAAGTTGCGTTTCTGGTGATTCAACGACTAAATCGCGTAACGAAATTGTTGCAACAAGACGTTCTTTATCATCGGTAACCAGAATTGAATAAAGCATATCGTCCTCGGGCTTTTGCTTTCGAAGCTCGTCCAATGCCTGCCCTACGGTAAATCGTTTATTAAACGAAATATATTCGTTCGACATTAAGCTACCAACCATGTCGTCTTCATATTCAAGAAGTTCACGGACATCGTTCGAGCTTTCGGTTTCCATTTCATTCAAAAGTTCTTCGGCTTTTTGAGGTTCCAGTTCGTCCATAATATCAGCAACTTCGTGAGCTGGCATTTTTTCAAGGACATCTGCAGCCTTTTCCAACGATAAATTTTCAAGGATATGAACCTGAGCTTCTGGTTCCAATTCTTCGAGAACGTCGGCAGCTGTTTCATCATCCAAAGAAGAAAACACTTCTGTTTTTGCTTTCTTGCCTAAATCTTCAATGATATCGGCCAAATCAGATGGATGAAGATGATTGAGTTTGGTAAATGTTGTTGAAAGCCGGATATTCAGATTAGAAAAGTCAATTGCTTCAATCTCGTCCCAAAGAATAAATTTTGAAGGGAGAGTTGTTCCAAACATTTTTAGTATCGCATTAAGTGATTTTGACAGGCCTATACGACGCAACAAGCCTTCCATACCAACATCTACGGCTATTGCATAGGTTCCTTGTTTTATTGTTGCTAAACGAACATCATTAACCCGAACCAGCTTGCGACCATTTAGGTCTATAATTTGTTTATCTAAAATACATTGAACAAGAGGCAGGCTTTTGTTGATTATTGCATCGCTCGCATTTTCAACATGTTTACACATAATTTCATACCGACCATTTACTTTACTAATCGAAACATTCGAAAAATCGATATATCGAGTAATTTTCGATATTTTTAGTTTAAGTGCGGTTACCTTCGGACGTGCATTTTCGTTATCCTCCGTCTTAACTGGATTTTGTTCTACCAAGATATCACAAACTTTCCCGATAAAATTATCGTGAGTGTCGTAAATATCAATTCCTAAAGTACGGCTAAGATAAAATGTTAAAGCCATAACTCTTCCTTTCCTTTTTAAGCAGTTAGGAGAGTTGGCTAGTGCAAATGGCTCCTAATTGCGGGTTAATACATTGTTTATTGTATGTTCAGGGCCATCGTCCATATAAAGTATTTTACGTTTTTTTTAAATACGAGGGCAAAGGTAGTTTTCTTTTCTTTTAAAAGCTACTACATTTTTCCAAAAAATTAGAACAAGAATAAGTTCGTTGAGGGTTTAAACTCGAATATAGATTATTCATTTTTTTTAGAATAGTTCTTCATTTCAATTTATCAGTAAGTATATATACCATCAATAATTATCGTGATAGGAGATTTTTAAAAATACGAATTTGTACTCTATGAAAGAGCTGCATATTGAGCGTATCTTTGTGATTACATAAGCATATCATGAAAAAAAGAATTGGAATCAATGGATTAGGACGTATCGGCAAATTGGTATTACGAACTATTCTTGAACAAGATAATTTTGAATTAGTTGCCATTAACGATCCGATACCAAGCGAGGCGATTGTTCATCTTTTGAAATTCGATAGTGTCCACGGACAATACAATGGAATTATTTCTATAAACAATGAATACATCAACATCAATAATAAATCGATTGCCGTCTTTCATGAAAAATCGCCAGCGTCAATTCCATGGAAAAAGTTTGAGGTTGATTATGTTATCGAAGCATCAGGAATTTTCAAATCGGCAGAAACGTTAAAACTACATATCAATGCCGGTGCGAAGAAAGTAATCCTTTGTCAACCGGCTGTCGGTACTGTAGATCGGACTATTGTTATTGGTGTTAATGAACAGTTTATCAAGCCTTCTGACACGATTCTATCAAACGCATCGTGTACCACAAACTGTATTGCTCCATTACTCAAAGTTCTGAATGATGGATTTGGCGTTTCGAAGGCTTTTTTCAATACGGTTCATCCATCAACCAATAATCAGTCGTTGCTTGATGGTTATCATAATGATGTTAGACGATCGCGGGCGGCAATGTGTAACATTATCCCAACAACAAGTTCTGCCATTGGTGTTATTGATTTGGTTATTCCGCAACTGGCTGCAAGAATTAATGGTTTTGCAACCAGAGTACCTATCACAATTGGCTCGTACGTCGAAATAGTTGCAAACTTAAATACCAATACATCAATTGCACAGATACACGAAGCATTTCGTAAGGCTGCAAATTACAAATACAAAGAAATAATAGAATATTCTGATGATGCATTGGTTTCTTCAGATATTGTTGGCAACAGACATTCGGCTATTTATGATGCTCTATCAACGAAACTTATTGATTCAAATTTTGTTCAAATACTGGCATGGTACGACAACGAAACTGGTTATGCAAACAGAGTTGTTGATTTATTAAAACTAATTGAAACCGAATAAAATGGAATTCATAAATGTACTATTTGCCGACAATCAGTTTTTAATCAGAGAAGGTGTTGTTGCATTTCTGAAGAGAACCGGAAACTATACAATTAAAACCATTGGAACAAAGGACGAATTGCTGAAAAGCACACAAGACACATCAATCGACCTTGTTATTCTTAATGATACATTTATTGGCAAGAATAGTGCAACTAAAATTGCAGAATTAAAGAGACGAAATTCTCACTTACATTTTTTGTTACTCACTAATGGCATGTCATATTCCGAGATTGCCGATTTCAGCATTTCGGGCATATATAATATTATTACGAAAACATCAGACAAAGACGTATTCTTAAAGGCTATAGATTTTGCACTGAAAGATAAGATCTTTTATTCCGACGACCTTTTGGAATTATTACTCGATCATAGTAAAAGCAAGATCTCGAATGTTCAAAACACCAAGTTGACACTAACACAAATAGAAATTGTAAAATGTATCGTACTTGGATGGTCAACCAAAGATATTGCTGCAAAAAAACAGATAAGCTACCACACCGTGGTATCTCATAAAAAGAACATCTTCCGCAAATTAGGCATCAATGCCTGTTCGGAACTGATTGTTTATGCAATTAAAAACGGATTGGTCGATACTATTGAATATCACATTTAGTAAATGTCGAAAAGCCACCGTACACTCACAATTCTATTGTTTCTAATTTCATGTTTCGAGGTTAGATCTCAAGATTCTGTTTCGTTATCATCACAATTGCAAATACCGATAATTTGCTCAGTACAAAGCAGAAAGAATGACAATTTTGCAATTTGCGGTACCGATAGTTCTCTCATTCTCAAATTTCACAAGAAACAAATCATAAACATTAATGAAAGAGCAAAGCTCCCTGCTAATATCCATTATTCCGCACTATTATTATTCAAACCCAATGTATTACTACTCGGAACAAGCAATTCGTATGTTTACTGTGTTCGTAACAACAAATCAATACAATTATATAAACTGCATGGACTGACCGACAGTTGTATAACCAATCTCAACTGGGATAAAGACAATAAAACAATAGTTATCACTACAAAATCAGCCCGTTTTTTATTGACAATCAACAACAACCGATTTACAATAAAAAAAATGCAAGGCGATGTCATTCCTCAAAAAAACAAAAGAGGTCTTCTTTATTTGATAAAAAATTATTTCCGACAACCAATTCAAAAAGCCATTTGCAACTCGGTATCGGACATTGATCTCAGCGGACGAAAACAAAAGTTCATATCAAATCATGAATTATCAATCATCAAAAAACAATTGCTGCCGGGCGATATTCTTCTTAAAAGGAACGAAAACCAGCTTATCAATATCGGGATTCCCGGAGTCTGGACTCATTCTGCTATTTATATAGGTGGCGAAAACGAATTGAATGATTATTTTAAAGGTATCGAAATATTAGGAACCATAAAGCCTTACGAATATATCAAATATCATTATCCAAACCTTGGTTCACGCCTTAAAAACGGGAAATGGCTAATAATCGAAGCCATAGGCGAAGGTGTTGTTATTAATCCACTGAGTCATTGTGCCAGAGTTGATAGGTTTGTTGCATTTCGGTCAAATCTATCACGACAAGTATTATTCCAGTCGTTGTTACAGGCATTTGAGAATTATAAAAAGCCTTACGATTTTCTTTTCGATTTCGAAAGCGACGATGCTCTTGTTTGTAGCGAACTTGTTTTCAAATCCTTTAGACCGAATGTCGGGAAAGACGGAATCACCTTTAAAATGGGAAGCCTCACCGGCAAAACATTTCTTTCGCCCAGCGATATTGCAAATCAGTTTTGCGAAGAACGACACTCGTCTAACCCAACATTTAGGTTAGTTGTCTTTTATAAAGGTGATACCAAAGTGAGAAAAGCCTTTTTAAAAAACGAAGAAGATTTATGCAATGGAATTGCCGAATAATCAATATATTATGTTTATATCGCTCCCGAATATTGTTCCTTCCAATACTTAATTAAAATTACAAAGCATACCATATTCTAGGTATACGAAAATGCCCGTAAATCGTGATTTTCTATCGATCATTTTCGATGCAACTTTGTAATGTACAATAAGTCAAAATAAAACGTAAAGATATGAAGGCTACAAAAGAACAAGTAGAGGCATTTTTAAATAGTTTAAAAGTTTATTTCAAATATAAAATTAACCAAAATTCAAAAGTTATGTCAACAGTTCCTTATCAATTTGAAACGCTGCAATTACATGCAGGACAAGAAGTAGACCCAACCACTGGTTCGAGGGCAGTTCCAATTTATCAAACATCGTCGTACGTCTTTAAAGATGCCGAACAAGGTGCCAACCGATTTGCTTTGAAAGAGTTCGGAAACATTTACACCCGCCTCAACAACCCTACAAACGATGTGTTTGAAAAAAGAATTGCAGCCCTCGAAGGTGGTGTAGCTGCCGTAGCAACAGCATCTGGTCTAGCTGCTCAATTTATTGCACTTACAAATATTTTAGGTGCTGGTGATAATTTTGTATCAACCTCATATCTTTATGGAGGAACATACAATCAGTTTAAGGTTCAATTTAAAAGACTCGGTATCCAAGTAAAATTTGTAGATGGCGATAGTCCAGCAGATTTCGAAAAACTAATAGACGACAAAACCAAAGCAATCTATCTCGAAACTATTGGAAATCCACGGTTCAATGTTCCCGATTTTGATGCAATTGCTGCCGTCGCTAAAAAACACGATATTCCATTAGTTGTTGATAATACGTTTGGTGCAGGTGGTTATCTGTTCCGTCCAATTGATCATGGTGCAAGTATCGTTGTTGAATCGGCAACAAAATGGATCGGAGGACATGGTACTAGCATTGGAGGCGTTATTGTCGATGCCGGAAACTTCAACTGGGCCAATGGCAAATTCCCACAATTTACCGAACCATCTGAAGGTTACCACGGATTAATATTCTGGGATGTTTTCGGAACCTCAGGACCTTTTGGTAATATCGCTTTTGCAATACGTGCCAGAGTTGAAGGACTCCGCGATTATGGTCCTGCATTAAGTCCATTCAATGCGTTCTTATTGTTACAAGGATTGGAAACACTTTCATTAAGAGTACAACGACACGTAGACAATGCTTTGGAATTGGCTCAATGGCTTACCAAACAACCTCAAGTCATAGCGGTTTCGTATCCTGGATTACCAACAAGCCCATACCATAACTTGGCAAAGAAATATTTAAAACATGGTTTTGGCGGAGTTCTTTCGTTCACCGTCAAAGGAGGGGCTGAGGCCGGAGATAAAGTGATTAATAATTTGAAATTAATCAGTCATTTAGCTAATGTCGGTGATGCAAAGTCACTCATAATACATCCGGCTTCAACGACCCACCAACAATTAAGTAGTGAAGAACAAATCTCTTCAGGTGTATTACCAGGATTACTTAGACTTTCGGTTGGTATCGAAAATATTGAGGATATCAAAGCCGATCTTTTACAATCTTTGAATCAATTATAAAAGGCTTTCTGTATTTTCATTATTTATTCTATTGAGCCAAGAGACCGTCTTAGTTGTGAAACTGAGACGGTCTTCTTAATTTCTACAACACACAATAGCTTTTAATACTTTAAAAAAAGAAACAATCAATGATACTCTCAAAATTATTCAACCTTCCATAGGTTTATAAACGATGGTTTCATACATTTGCACCTTCAAAAACGCTAACAAAATATATGGAACTTAATTCATTAACAGCCATTTCGCCTATTGATGGCAGATACAGGAATAAAACAGTACGAATAGATAAATATTTTTCGGAATACGCACTTATTAAATATCGGGTAAAAGTAGAAGTAGAATACTTCATTGCTCTCTGTTCTTTAGAACTCCCTCAATTAAAAGGATTTGACAAAAAAGTATTCCCATCATTACGATCTATTTATTTCAATTTTTCCATTGAAGATGCTCAACAAATAAAAGATATTGAAAAGACTACAAATCATGATGTTAAAGCCGTTGAATATTTCTTAAAAGAGAAATTCGATGGTTTAGGCTTACAGATATATAAAGAGTTCATCCACTTTGGATTGACATCGCAAGATATTAATAACACATCCATTCCTCTATCATTAAAAGAAGCTACCGGAATGGAATATATACCAGGGCTTTATACAATTACCGATAAATTAAATGCTTTATCAATTGAATGGAAATCGATTCCAATGCTTGCTCATACTCATGGACAACCAGCTTCGCCAACAACATTGGGAAAAGAAATAGCTGTTTTCGCAGAACGTATGACAATACAAATTTCTCAATTACATAATATACCATTTTCAGCAAAATTTGGTGGAGCAACAGGAAATTTCAATGCACATCAAGTTGCTTATCCACAATACAATTGGGTGGAATTTGGAAATGCCTTTGTTAATGGTATTTTAGGACTTAACCGTTCTCAAACCACTACACAAATAGAACATTACGACAATATGGCAGCATGGTTTGATGCTGCAAAACGGATAAATACAATACTCATTGATCTCTGTCGTGATATGTGGACATACATTTCGATGGAGTACTTTAAACAAAAAATTAAAGAAGGCGAAATAGGCTCTTCGGCAATGCCTCACAAGGTGAATCCAATAGATTTTGAAAATGCTGAAGGGAATCTTGGATTAGCAAATGCATTGTACGAACATTTAGCCGCCAAACTTCCGGTTTCAAGACTTCAACGCGATTTAACAGACTCAACAGTTCTTCGTAATATTGGTGTTCCTATCGGACATAGCCTTATTGCATTCGAATCTTTATTGAAAGGCTTGGAAAAACTTCTTTTAAATAAAAAAGCAATAGCTAACGATTTGGAAGATAATTGGATTGTTGTTTCTGAAGGAATCCAAACCATACTTCGTCGCGAAGGTTACCCCAAGCCATACGAGGCTTTGAAAAATTTGACTCGCACAAATCAAAAAATTACACAAGAAAGTCTATCTACGTTTATCGACACATTGAATGTATCAGATGCTATTAAAACAGAATTGAAAAAAATTACTCCTCAAAATTATACTGGTATTCCTTTTGATTCATCACTATAAATCGTAAAAAAGATGCTTCTTACAATATTAAACTTTATAACATGGAATGTCAGACCTGAGATAATCGAAGGCTTTCATGTTCGTTGGTATGGTCTTCTATTTGCATCAGGATTCCCTATTTGCTATTTTGTTACTCTGAAAATTCTTAAAAATGAAAATGTAAAGACCGAAGTGTTTGATGGAATGATAACCGCTGCACTTATCGGGGTCATCGTTGGTGCTCGTTTAGGACATTGCCTATTTTATGGTCCATGGTTCGATCAAAAAAATATGTTAGGACAAGTTATTGAAGAAGGTTATCTCAGTCATCCGCTCAATATGTTAAAAATATGGGAAGGTGGACTGGCGAGTCATGGAGCAACATTAGGCGTATTAATTGCATTTTATATTTTTTCACGTAAACATAAAGTTGATTATTTATGGGTATTGTCGCGAGCAGCAATTGTTGTTCCTATTTCGGCAGGGTTAATTCGTTTAGGAAACCTTATGAATTCTGAAATTTATGGACATGTCACAACCATGCCATGGGGCTTTTTATTCGTCAACAGCACAGATGTCCGTTATGGAATAGAAAAACTTGAACCCCATCATCCAACCCAGATATATGAAGCTTTAGCATACTTTAGTATATTTGCAATATTACTATTCTATTATATACGAAATTCTAAGAAGAAAACAGTCAAAAATGAGACATTGATAGGATTAATATTAACATTGATATTCACATTCCGCTTTTTTATTGAGTTTTTGAAAAACACTCAGGTCGATTTTGAAAGTAAAATGCCTATAAATATGGGTCAGATTCTTAGTATACCATTTATTATCGTCGGATTATACTTCTTATGGCGAGGCTATAAAAAGAAGTCGATAGTTGAATAGATCATGCAAGTAAAAAAACATTAACAGCTACAAAAATCACGTAAATGTTAATAAAACATTGACTTTCGCCAAATATTTATATATATTTGAAAAATTGCATCAAATATTTGTATTTAGATGTTTAAAAGTTTATTCCAAAGGTGAATTTAATCATTTAATGTTATTGAAAATATGATTACAAGATATCTTTTTACTTCGCTATTATTGATCGGTCTTTCTTTTATTCCTCTCAATGAAACCCTTGCAAGAACAACACATCGACACATAAAAAGATATAATTCTCCAGTAAGAATTGATACTGTTGATTATTCAAAACATATTTGGGGGATTGATTTGTCGCATCATCAAGGAACAATAGACTGGGGTAAAATAGATAAGAATGATCGACCACATTTTATTTTCTTTAAAGTTACAGAAGGCAATAATCTTACAGATACTAAATATGCAGAACATATTGAAAATGCAAGAAAATTGAACATTCCTTGCGGAGCATATCATTTTTTTGGATATCAAAGTGATGGAAAATCGCAAGCCAGACATTTTATTCGCAATGCGAGACTTCAGAAAGGTGATTTGCATCCAGTTCTTGATGTTGAGTTTACTAAAAGGACAAAACATGCCAGAATGAATATTCCTAAAGAAATTAAAGCTTTTTGTGCAGAAATCTATAAAGAATTTAAAGTTTATCCTATTATTTATTGTAATGAGAGTTACTATGAAACATATCTAAAAAATTCTTTTAAGAATTATAATATGTGGATATGCAACTACCGAAAAGAACCTAAAATTAATTGGGTTTTCTGGCAACATACTGACAAAGGGAAAATTAATGGTATAAATGGGACTGTTGATAAAAACAGACTAAATCCCAATAAAAAGATTTATAACTATATATTATAGGATTTAAGTCGTTGCCTTTTTTGTAGCTTAGACCAAACAATCACATATTACGGCAATAGATCAATACTAAAAAGGGTATATCCGTCAACTAGCGGGATATACCCTTTTTAGTAGTTTCTAAATAGTCGCTCCTTAAGAAAAATATAAGAACCATAGATCTAAGCTGTTGATTCATAAAAACAGTAGAATTGAGTAGTCATAAATTGCAAGGGAAATCCTATATTTGGGCAAAATGCTTGCAAATT